>Ga0228711_1000493_pt1 | contig 48681 bp, 37 predicted proteins | sample MedpolnodulmetaG_2_FD_177996 | JGI IMG/M metagenome (GOLD analysis project Ga0228711, IMG submission 177996) | Root nodule microbial communities from Medicago polymorpha collected in Santa Monica, California, United States - brown nodules | ecosystem: Host-associated > Plants > Roots > Nodule...
TTTTTGCAGTCAAGAAAATCTCCAATGTTGCACATTGTTTGTTGACGGATTACTGTTAGCTACTCATTTTGTATTGATGGATAATGGCTATGATAATTCAACTTCTGCTAATGACAAACATATAAGCTGATTCGATGGAATTAATCTACTTAAACTTTGCCATTTGTCAAAGACTTGTTCAAACACATTACGAAGGCTGATTAATTTTATTTCATTCTTATCCATCGGAATAAAATAAATCACAGATATACAAATACTAGGTTTTGTTGACATCTTTTGATGTCATTGTAAGCATCAATCATAAACTAACTCATGCAATTAACTTTAAGCCTAATTTATGCAAGCTTATCCATTAACTATTATAATGAATATTAGAAGACTTCTATTATTTGTCAAAAAAGAAGACTTCTATTAAATTAAATTAAATAAGTCTGATGATATCCAATTAAAAAATATAGATTTGAGTATAAAAATCTTGGGATATTTAAACAAAACTGTTTACAACTTACAAAATATTTTCTCGTGGGTTCAAAAGAGTTTTTAATTTCGATGAATTGTTTAGAAATTGCAATTTTAATGGACTTTTAGTGAGATTTTAGTGGATTCTTATTTCTTTTATATTTTGACATTTTTCTTCTGGCCTCCCTCAATTCTTCAAATTTCTATTTCTTTAATGTCTTTATATATTATTTATTTCTCCCATTTTCTCTTTCATTTTTGTTATATTTTTATGCATCTATATATCTCTCATCTCTCTTCTTTCTCAAATGTTCTACTCTCTCATGCACAATCACATAAAAAAACATTATATTTTTTACTTCTTATTTTTTGCACAAATATCTAGCAACATTTGTTTGCATTGACGCTTATAACTTTGAATGTTTGTTAAAAATTCAAAGAAGTGTTTGAAACTTTACAAACTCTATATTATTTCAAATTCTCTAAATTCTTATGATATAAATTCGCTGAAATAAAAATAGTAAATTTTTTATTATAAAAGTCTTTTAAAAAATCTTACAAGTCATTATTATTTTTGCTGTTGTTAATATTATTATATTTCTCATAGATATCCTCCACTAGAATAAGTCCTATTTAAATGTGTTATATACTAATATAAGCACAACTCTTAGCCGGAATTTAAACTATTTTTTGTCACATTGAGAGTCTAACTTCTTCTATTAAACCAAATTTTTGTCAAGTCATTAAATTCTTACAATATCTTTTAAAACTTTCAAGATTTCTTTATACAAAATAGTCTTTTAAAATCTCAATCAAAAAACATGAACAGATGATGATAACTTATAGATCAACTGGTATAACTTTGTATACATGGAGAAATAATACTTTAGGATGACATATGAAGCTAAAGTTTATTTGTTGATAAAAGATTCAAAACTTGTATCAGTTTTATTTTTCATGATCAAAACCTTATAATATACTTATTATTATTTTTCTTCATTCAGTCTTGTAACTTTATATATTTGCAAAAATATTATAGAATCCTTTCAAATCTTATAAATCTATAAAGTATTTTAAAATTTAAAAAATTTGTGTTATAAATCTAATAAAATCTAAACTTAAAATCATGATTATAAGAAGTTTTAAAAAGAAAATCATAAAATCAATACATTTCTACATAGTACTTCCTCCGTCTCTATATATAAATCCCCTTTGTTTTTTTTCACATTTCTTAAGAAAAGTTGTCAGTGTAATTAATGTGTCTGTTTTGTGTGTTAATATTACCAAATTATCATTTGTTTGTATGTGTATTAAATTTGACTATTCATATTTCAAGACAAGTTAATAGTATTAATTATGGGTATGTTTAGGAAAAAAAATAATAAATGCATCTAGTAATTTGAAAAAGGATTTACATTTAAGGACAAAAATAAAGTCAAACGAGTGCTTAGATATAGAGACGGAGAGAGTATTTTAAAATCATTAAAACTTTTTTACCCAACATTATCTCTTAAAATCTTAATCAATTACTCTCGGGTTAGTTGGCCTCAAATATCTAACATCCTAAAATAACAAAATTGATGATTATACAGAGAGTAATACTTTGGTCATAATTATAAGAAAAAATTGACTTTTTAGATTCATTGTGTAATTAATGTATCTTGTCTATAATATAGACTAAATACATCATTTATACAATGAATTAAAAAAGTCAAATATTTCTTATAAATAGGATCGGATAGAGTAAATGATAGACACCTATTCCAGGCCTCTGCCACTTAAACACCGGCACATGTGGCAGCTTTATTTTTTTACTAATAAAGAAATAAAATAATAACAAAACAAATGACAAAAAAAAAGATGAAGAGACCTTAACGAAGTTGTTGTAGTCTCTCCTCTCTTCGTTTTCGTGAGCAACGACGATGAAGAGAACAAGGGGAGTGAAAGAGACCGGAGATGGTGAAAATAATGGAAACCCAAAGACGACAAGAGTGAGGGAGCGATCAGAGAGAATGGTGTCAAAAGATAGTGAAACACAAAAGAGACGAGGTACAATATATCACATCTAGGTCCATGGAGACGTGGCAAAGGGGGTGCAGAGGGACTAGAGATGAAAGAGCAGAGAGGGAGGTTAGGGGAGATGTGATATGACATATGAATGTTTGTTTTTATTTTCTTTATGTTTTTTGTTTTGGTATAAGACAACAAAAATGTACCACCTTAAATGGGGGGTTTTCAAAAGGTGAGGTGTCTATTTATCACTACTCTTAAACAAAAAAGGAAAACAACAACACAAATTATTTCTTTTTATTAAAATATTAAAAGGAATTGCTTTAGTGGCATCTGTGAAAAGTCAACAACAAAAAAACATCAATCATTTGTACTTGTAACCTTAGAAATATCATAATCTACTAAGAGAAACTATTTTTTATGGTGGATTCTAGGGTGAGGGGTCAATTAAGTCCCTCACCGGTGGAGCACGAAGGAAATACCGTTGGATTTAATCAATGGATCTTATTTGTTAAAAATAAAATTGAGAACATTTACATTTGTTCACACACAATTTTGTCCCATCTCTTCCCCTCTTCTTCCTCGCTTCCATCACCTCATCCTTCATTTTTCTCATACCGGCGAACCTCTCGCCGTCAGTGTGGTTCTTTTCCCCTATTCCATTGATTCTTCTATCTCTATCCGTCCAATTAACAAATAAGATTGTGTGTGAACAAATGTAAATGTTCTCAATTTTATTTTTAACAAATAAGATCCATTAATTAAATCCAACGGTATTTCCTTTGTGCTCCACCGGTGAGGGACTTAATTGACCCCTCACCCTAGAATCCACCATTTTTTATACATACACATTCAAGAAACTAGTTTGTTATATACACATCTAAAATTTCATTTTCTTTCTTTTTTTATTTTTCTATCACATCTATCAACTCTCTTTATTTCCTTCTCTCTAATGACATTGGTAGAACAAAAGGTATTGGAGATAAAAACAAAAGAAAAGGTATGTTGGGATTAAGTTTCAATGGTTACGTCTCTGATGCCTTTTCTTTACCGACTATAAACTCTTCATATTTCAATAATACCTTCATATATCATCCTCTGAAGATCCCAACGTCTCGTAGAAAACGAGAAATCAACTCTAGTCTCTAATCTTCAATGTCTTGCTCAACTAGTTAAAAGAGAGAAATTACGTTTTGATAATGTGTCTGATTGTAAATCTAGTTTGGTGTCTCGTAGCTATCATCTAAAAGTTCATTTACCCATGTCCCTTACAAGAAAAGTCTATGTCTAGAACTCCCTAAGTCAAATGATCAATCTTAAATTGTACGTCAAAGAAGCATTAAGAGTATAATTAAAGACACTAATATAATGAAATATGATTTAATTATGTCTAACTAGACCTCGTATTTACATTAGATCCCAAACTAACTACATTTAGTCCCAACGCATAGAAAAATTAACTACGCATAATGTATAACTTACAAGACATAGGAGAGAATGTCATGATGTTGCATCAGTCGGCTTGTTCTGCAAGTCTTCGATGTTCCCACCTCGTGCTTGCCCTTTTACTTACTCCTAAGCTTGATTTCTCTAAACTTGATTATTGTGTGAATGAGAATTTATGAGGCTCTCTATTTATAGGTTTTTGACTTGCATCTTCAATGGGTGAACAACCATTTTTCTTTCGATGGAATTCTGTCGTGTCATCCAAATGGAGCTTTTAGACTACCTCTTCTCGCCAAGTGAGACATCTTATTCACTTGGAAAATTCTAGCTCAACCAAGTAAGTTTTAGACCATCTTCATTCTTTAGGCAAAAAACTCTCTTCGATGGCGATTTTTCTATTTTTAGAACTTGAGATTATGGTTTGCATTATTGGGCGAAGGACATGGCTTGCTGGGCGAAGACCTAGTTGAACCTCTTTTATGCTCAATAGTTACAATTTTCATTCTCATTCTAGTTATTGGACATTCGTGTTGGGAAAAAAATTGGTAAAAGTACAAGAAATACTAATATAATCTTGGTACTGTAATATTTATAATAATTGGAGGTTTTCAAGATCTTTCTTGCAAAATAAGTCAATAAGTGTCATGATTTACATATGTAATTGAACATTCATTTGTCACTTATTAGCTCTCCCTAACTTAGAACTTTGTTTATCCTCAAACAAAAGTCCTACAAAGAGTATGTATAAGGCAAACCTTTCAATTCACATAATACATTATTGATCCATGGTTTTGTGATCAATCAAACACTTGAAGTTTGCATGATTCATGAAAATGCAATATAAAAACCAAATCTTATGAATAGCCATGAACAAAAACATGAATATGAATAGACTGCTTACTCAAAGTAAGATTTTAAATCTTTGAATCCACAACTGATCAATTCAAAGTCACTTACTCTAACTAATAAATACACTCGGTGGTTGGTGTTTCACTAAAAGTAGGCAATGCATATACAACAACTATGTTTTGAAATACATCTTAATTTTAATAGTCAAATATTTGTGGTTTATTTCTTGTAGCATATTTTTGAACGAGTCAATATATTGATGATCAAGCACCGTAAAAACTTGTGAATTAGGGGGTTTTGGCAAGTTTTGAATTATAAAATCCAAACCAAGCTGATGTGGGATTTTTCTATTGGTCATAATTAATGCACCGACAATTTATATGGTCCAAAATACACAAAAATTTCTATAAGCCAATATGCCTGGTTCATTTGAACTCACAGAACTATGAACACTTATTTAATACACATAAAACAAAAAATGATGTCATTAAATCACATTCCACATCAATAACAACAACAAAATTCAAACTATATATAATCCAAACTAGTATATAAGGACTTTGGAGGGCGCGTGAAAGGAGTGGAAGGTGAGAAAAGAAATTCTCTCACCAAAGGCATATTGCTCTATTAGAAATGGGCTAGATCTACTTCTAAAAATGGATCCGTAAACTATACATGGGGAGCTTCTTCTTTCCAATATCCCTTTTTATTATAAAATATTTTCTGAAAATTGACATGGGGTTTTGCAAATATGATTATGGACGAGAGAAATACTTGAGTTTTTATCTAAAACTATACTTTTGAAAGGCAGAAAGACTTTTTTTTCGAAAGTGTACTATTGAAGTGAGTGTGGGGGATAAAAAAAAATCACTAAAATATATCGGCCTCCATCCCAAAAGATATAAATTGTAACTTTTTCTAAGAAGAGTTTAACTTGCATGCATCAATAGTGTAAAAAAAAAAAAATAGAGATACCTAAAGCCACTTGATCGGGTCCTTCAACTCATATGCAGAAGTAACTTCATGCACATCAAATGTGAACTAAAGTATATTTAAAAAATACATAGCTCTAAGATGTTATTTGTAAGAGATCATGTTTCAAATCTCACTACACAAATGTGAACTAAAAAGTATATGTGATTAAATATACTTCCTCAGTCTCAAAATGATGAGATAGTTGATTGTTTCCCATATGTTAAAGTACAATTTTAACATTTAATATCTTTAGTTATTTATTTTTAAAAATTAAAAAATGTTATTTTAAAAATATTCATCGAGACAAATGCAATAACATTTTATATTCTACCATTTATTTTAGTAAAAAAATATGGTAAAAGTAAATTATATAAGTAATACACATAGTCAAACTAAGTCACTCATTTTACGACAAACAGAGTAATTAAATAAGGGGTTTGCTATGATACACCCACTAGTTTTTATTAATGCGTGTTTTAGCAAAGATATAACTAAAAAGTTGTTAAATATACCTTAAGGTGAATGTTGCTAAAACACACATTCTAAAAAATAAGTGGGTGTATATTAGCAACTCCTATAGGTATTTGCTAAAATACACCTTAAGGTGTAGCTTGCTAAAACACTCTCACATAGAAACCAGTGGGTGTGTTCTACCAAATCCCATAAATAATTTTGTAAAACTTTTTGTTTAGGATATATATTCATGTGCTATAAGAGAATTTCAGAGTTATATATTTAGAACATGACAAAGCATAACATGATAAAAGAGTACATGATGCAAGGAGAAGATATTTGCTATAACCATTACCATTCAATTATAGTCCAAAAAAAGAAAAAGCAAGTAGTAACACAACACAAACACAAAGACAAGCAAGTACTATCAATAGTCTATTTATTCAAATGACTATGCAATAAATCAACCAACCACCACTTACACCCAATCTTCAAAGTTCAAACTCAACTCATCACTTCAACTCTTCAACTTAAACCTTAAACTACAAGAACAAGAACAAACACAACATATAGTAACATGAATATTAACTTAAAAACCCTACTTCACACTTTCAAATCCAAAAAACCAAACATATTATTAACCAATCTATACTTTATCACCTTTGCATTTTTCTTATGTACCTTCTTTTACTTCCTTGGTCTCTGGCATCACTATCCTTCCACCACCGTCATCTCCGCCACCGGTTACTCCACCACCACCTCTCAACCTTCCTCCTCTTCCATATGCTTCCACCATAACAACAGTACCATCACAGCCACCACAACTCCATCACTCGACTTCACCGCCACTCACCACCTCCCTGACCCACCACCAAAGACGGCGCGTGTTTCTCACCTCCCACCCTGTGAACCATCTCTCTATGAATACACTCCATGTGAGGATCAGAAAAGGTCACTAAGCTTCCCTAGAAAGAAACTTATCTACCGGGAGAGACACTGTCCCTTACCGGAGGAGACTCTCCGGTGTAGAATACCAGCTCCGTTTGGTTACCGGTTACCATTACGGTGGCCGGAGAGCCGTGACGCGGCTTGGTATGCAAATGTGCCACATAAGGAGTTAACTGTGGAGAAGAAAAACCAGAACTGGGTCCGGTTCAATGGGAACCGGTTCAGGTTCCCGGGTGGTGGGACCATGTTTCCACGTGGCGCAAATGCATACGTTGATGATATTGGGAAGTTGATTAATCTTAAAGATGGGTCTATCAGAACCGCTATTGATACTGGTTGTGGGGTACGTATCCTAAATTCTTCTTGAACCGGTTTATTTTTGTGGTTGTAGGAACTGGTTTAGTTGAACCGGTTGATTCAATTAAATACTTTTACCTATGAAGTTATGACAATTTTCTTACACTGAACTCTGCACAAAATATTTGGGTGCAAACTTCCAAGTTGGCCTAACCAACTCAAATTTCTATTTTTGTATTTTTTTTTCAATCTTTTTTTCTTTTAAGCAATCTTTGAAAATCAAATTAATAATATTATGGGTTGTAAGAGATTAAAAATCATATGTGAAAACTCACTTCATTTCTTTTGTAAACAAAATTTGCACTAGAAAAAGATAATGATTGAAAACAAATTGAGTACTAATAAAAATCACAATTCAATCTAATTTTGTTTATAAAAATAATGCAAGAAATTGAATTATACAGTATTATATTTTAAAAAAAAATCTTTTGTGAAAAGTGCTTGAACTGGTTAAATTTTTAAATTATTTTTTTCAAACCGAACCTAACTATGTATATACATTTTAAAATTAAATATAGTTAAAAGTTAGCTTTAATGGTTTTTTGTTTTTATCTCTTTCCGGTAAGAAGGAATAAAATAACCAAAGAATGTTTTCTTTTTTCAAATTGATGTAACGTATATGACTGTTGGAATAAAAAAAATATGCTCTCAATTTGCAAGCATGAAGATTTTTTGCCTCAATGATTGGAAATTTTTCGCAAAAACTCAATGATTGAATTAGTTAAACTTCTGCATTGTTAAACTACCAAACTTGTTTTTAATTTATTTTGCAACAGTAAAAAAAAATTATAATCTGCTTTGATAGTTTTTGAACTTTTTTATTTGTAGGATTGATGTAAAGCACCAAAATAATACATATAATTATTATTGACATACTAGAGTACAATACAACTTTTCTCAATCATGCCCCCTTTTAGCTATTTATGTACTATTAGAATAATAACATTTTTAAAACATTGAATAATAATAACATTATTATCATTGCTCCCTGATATGTATAGTAAAAGACATATCATATTCCCAATATACAGAGAAACTTATAGAAAGAGGGAAAAAAAAGTCTAAGGTCGGCATGTGGGTTTGAGCCCCACTATCCTTAGAGTAAGGTAAACGTAATTTTCTTGAGTGTGTTTTTTGAGCTTTAGTAAGATATTTTCGACCTTAAGATGAGATATCATTCCATCACCTTAAAAAAATTAATAAAAAAAATGGTCATTTGAAATTGGACATTTTCTTTTGCATATTCCTTTTTGGGATGTCATATTTGTTCTATGAATCTATGTGCTCTACATTGGATCTATTAACATCATGTATAAAAAAATGTACTCACGTCTATTAACATCACGGGAACTACACCTAGGCACGAGAATTTGTACCTGGCATGTGATGTGTTCATCCAATTCAACCAAAAATATTAAAATGTAAACCAATACATAAATGCTTCTCATTCATAGAGGCTCATTATTTTTTATGACAATTTTTTTATTTGATCTTTGACAAGTTGTAATTTATTACAATATCAGGTGGCAAGTTGGGGAGCTTATCTTTTGTCACGTAACATATTAACAGTGTCAGTTGCACCAAGAGATACTCATGAGGCTCAAGTTCAATTTGCTCTTGAACGAGGTGTTCCTGCATTGATTGGAATTCTTGCCTCAATAAGACTTCCTTATCCTTCAAGAGCCTTTGATATGGCTCACTGCTCAAGGTGCCTCATTCCTTGGGGGCAGTATGGTACATTCATAACTCTTTAATACAATAAGCCACAAGCTTTGCACAAACATATTCAATGATTAAGGGCTCCTATATTATTAATTCCTAAAATCATGTTTATAGGATTAAGGGATCATGTAAAAAATAAATATGATTAAGGGCATGTTTATTATATACTTACATTACTTGGACATTAAGACCTCGTTAAGTAATGTCTCAAATTCAAGCTTTAAAGATAAAAAAAAATGTGGTTGAAAAAGAGACCACACCAAAGGTGTTGAGTCATACTTTCAAACTGAGATTATTCATTTGCAAAGCTAGTGAGATCAATTTACACTGGCATTCTACAAAAAAGTATTAGCAACGCACTTTTTTCAATACTCACTATATGATTGGTTGAAATTCATGTGGATTCCAGTATAATATAAGAGTATAATTCTAGTAGTGTATAGTTATTATATTCTACGAATAAACTATTTACTTTACAACACGAAAATGGAATTACATTCATATTTAATTTATTTTCTCAAATTATTAGTAACAACGTGTTAGTGTTGTGTCTAGTGTCTAGTGTCTGTGTCTGTCTCGGTGCTTCATAGCATTTTCAAATGTCTAGTTTGTGTGTGATTGTGACACTAAATTTGTTTCTGGCTTAATGCACAATGCTAATTCGCAGATGGAATATACTTGACTGAAGTTGATAGGGTACTGCGTCCTGGTGGATACTGGATTCTATCAGGGCCACCAATAAACTGGCAGAAACACTGGAAAGGATGGGAAAGGACTAGGGAGAGTCTCAATGATGAACAAGATGCAATTGAGAATGTGGCAAAAAGTCTATGCTGGAAAAAATTAGTACAAAAAGGTGACCTTGCAATATGGCAGAAACCAACTAATCATATGCATTGCAAAGTTAAAAGAAAGATCTTCAAGACTAGACCCTTCTGTGAAGAAGCACAGGATCCAGATATGGCTTGGTAATAACACATTTTATATTAGATTGCAGCTTTAGTTGGTAAACCTATATGAAGTACCTAATACATAGAAACTTTAGCTTTTTTTCCAAATTCATCCTATTAATTTGCTTTATTTCAATTTTCGGTTAAGAGTCCCGCGTTGGATTGAATATTGTGTGAAAAGTGTTTACAAGTGGGAGACATCTCCCACCTTACAAGTTGGTTTTAACTTTTAACTCAACCCAAATTTTGAGATAGTATGTGAGTCTATCCAAAATTTGTTGGACCATCTGCTATCAGGTCAGTCAAGTTACGCTCCAGATTTCCAGTCTTAAGTATGAGGGAGACAATGTTGAAAATCCAATCTTTGATGCGATATGGCTTGAAAAATGTGTTTATAAGTGATAAACATCTCTCATCTTATTAGTCGGTTTTGTATGATCGAGTTAGGTTCTAACATGCACATTTTTCTTTCAATTGTTTATTACATCAGCCTTTTTTATTTCAGGTACACAAAACTAGATACCTGTTTGACCCCACTGCCAGATGTAAACAACGTTAAAGAAGTTGCTGGTGGAGAAATATCAAAGTGGCCAAAGAGACTAACTTCAATTCCCCCAAGGATTAGTAGTCAAAGTTTGATAGGAATAACATCAGAAATGTTCAAAGAAAATACTGAGTTATGGAAAAAGAGAGTGTCATATTACAAGACCCTTGATTCTCAGCTAGCAGAGACTGGAAGATATAGAAATCTTCTTGATATGAATTCTTACTTGGGAGGCTTTGCAGCTGCACTAGTTGATGATCCTGTTTGGGTTATGAACATCGTTCCTGTTGAGGCTGAAATCAATACTCTTGGTGTCATATATGAACGTGGACTCATAGGAACCTACCAAAATTGGTATGTCTTGCTTCTATTTACTAGGGAAAAGTTGAGTGATTTATTTAATTTTGGTCTCAAACCGTCCAGGACAAATTGGCACTGGTAATCTAGAATTCGATCGAAAGGTATATAAAGTCTGGTCAAAAATTATTTCAGCTAGGGTTCAAACTGGAGTACTCCTGATCGATCTAACATTCACTCACTAAATTAAAATTCATTATTATTTCAGCTAGGGTTCAAACTGGAGTACTCCTGATCGATCCAACATTCACTCACTAAATTAAAATTCATTAATCACACAAGTTTTCTAAAAGTAAATAAAGTTGAGTGATTTAGTGAATGACAAGCAACATTGGTAGATGAGTTAAAATATAAAAGTAGCTTTTTGTTATGCCTAATTAGTTTATCAGTATGATCCAAGTTGTTTATTAAACTTTTTATATAGTCATGGACCTACCACTAATAATAGTTATATGAAAGAAGAAAAAGAGTTCAATTATTGACATTATCTCTAACACAATTTATATCATTATTTTTTGTCCTTTACTGTTGTTCCAGATTCTATTGTCTAATACAGTATCATGACAAAGTGAAATCTAATGCAAACATTTGTCCTAAGCATGTGGTAGTTAAAAATGATTACTTACTACTTTAGTCTTGTCTCAGGTGTGAAGCCATGTCCACGTACCCACGAACTTATGACTTCATACATGGTGATTCAGTTTTCAGCCTCTACCAAAACAGGTAATGATAGGAATCAATTTGATGTATTGATCAAATTATAGAACCTACTTTTATAGTATAATATGATTCACAATATTATTTATATCATTTCAAGTTTACAATAGCTTAGTTTCACTTATCCTTTTGATAGAAGCATTTGTATAGGTATTTTGATAGAAGCATTTATATACAAACATTTTAACCACATAATATCTTTGGTTAATTTGAATATTAGACTTGTAACTTACCAAATTAATGTGTCACAGATGTAGTATGGAGAACATTCTTCTGGAAATGGACCGGATTTTGCGGCCAAAAGGTGGTGTAATTTTGCGCGACAATGTAGATGTGTTGACGAAGGTGAAGAGCATTGCAGATGAAATGCAGTGGGATACAAGAATTAGAGACCATGAAGAAGGACCTTATCAAAGAGAAAAGATACTTATAGCAGTCAAGCAATACTGGACAGCTCCACCAACAGAGCAAAACTAACACAAAGTATTAGTTTGTTTTTGTTTATGTCAAAACTTTCACAGGAATTCAATTCTTTCAAACACCAATTTTGGTTTTGGTGCTTATAAGAGAAATTTTGTTCATTAAGTTATGGCTCCTTAACATCTTGAAGCTTATCAGTTATCACTCTCTTTTTAAATTTTGTTTTAATATAAAAGAAAATTTGTAAATTAGTAAATACCAACTGTATGTAATATTTCTCCAAGTTGTCTTAATATTATAATGAGTTTGAAACAAGATATCATCAGTTCATAACACTTCTCCAGTTCATGTCAAGTTGCCTAATGGTTGTCCCTTTAGCTCAGTTTTCTGGTACTGTCATATTTTCAGAAACTATTTCATTGCAAAATGTGTTATAACCTCATTTCTTCTTTTATTGATAAGTAACACCTCATTATATACACAAGCTTTGTCATTCCCTTGATTTTCAATTGGTTTTAACTTCAAATCTTGTGTGATTTAGGATGTAAGCTGTGCTTACATTGAGGATGGCTTGACATGCTATAACAGCATGTACCACTGTCAGATAACTCCTTTGCATAAAAACTTTTTCAATTGCCTACTGTAAATGTCATTTCTAGCATTCATGCAGTCCATCATGTTTGATTTGTGGCATTCAATGTCAGATAACTTCAAATACTTCTTGCTTAACTTACATTCAATACAGGCATTTACATCAAGTTGATGTAATAATCCATGGCAATTTAGACGAGGAAGATTGTATGACTCTTCTTCAAGATGTGCATTCAGCTAAGCCTTTATCAAGTTTGGAGATTTTGAATTCTCTCTATGGCATCAAGTAGTAGGCAATGGTTTGCTAAACGGTTCTCGTTCTTGCTAGGTCCCTCACCATCTGAGGGCGATCATTTCTTGTCTTCCAAGCATTCTGGTTTCTCTTTTACTGTTTTATTGATTAATGTCAATGACGTCATATCGACCAGAAATTATTTGGATTCAACTGCCATAAAACAACAGTTTGATTATGCTTTCAAAATCAAAGATTAGGGTTCTCTAAATGTTTATGTTTGGGAAAATATGCATTAGCCATTTTCAAACTTGGTTCGCAGGCCCTGACAGAAGTTTTTTTTACTTTGCATCAATTATTTTATTCGGTTCAGCAATTGAGTCAGATCATAGCATCTGCCACCGGTTTGATTCAGCAATCAAGTCAGTTCATGGTTGCTCCTAGCTAAACCCATATCTATGGCCAAACTCATAGTTCCCGTAAGCTAAAAGCTAATGAAAACTGAGCTCAGATGACTCTAAACTGCGATGAATGGTGCACAGAAATTAGAAATAAGCTAAATGGTCAAGCATGCTCAACCAACGACCAATTCTTTTATACCCAAATATAATAATTGACAAGTAACGAGATCTGTACATACAATAAGTTAGCAACGGCCCTCAGTTGTATTCAATAAATATCATCCATCTCAAAGACTATATTTATCCCTAGAAAAGTCAAATGAGCGCCCTGATAATTTCTCGGGTTCTAATTAAAGGACCAGGATACTAAATGGAAGAAAATAGGTGACTAAATCAACTCCAGAAATAAAGCCTCATTTTTGTTGCTAAGGCCTACTTCATTCAAGGTAGCCGATCTATCATTAACACTGTATGCTCGCCGTGGGTATGACCTTACCTGTTCAAATATCCAAGCAGCGATAGTTAATCAATTACGCATTTCAGTCAAATATAGTCAATGATCAAGATAGTTGTCACCATGATAGCAAAGATATATCATAAACTTTAACCGAAGAGGAACAAAATTGAGTGCCATAACCAACTTCATTTTAGGATATGTTATTCTTTTAAGCTATGTTTATTAAGAAAAAAGATAGAGAAAGAATTGGAAGGACATAAACCTAACTCAGACAGGTTGAGAGTATGAAAGATACGAAAATAATTATATTCTATGATTAGATCACATTAACATGTTTCAAATATTATTATTTTTTGAGTAAAACATGTTTAAATATTATGAACCAATACAAATAAATGCATTAGTATTCTTTTGATAGTATGATGAATTAGGAATAACTATAATTAATGACATGTAACTATAGTATCCTATAAACTTAAATTAATTTTTAGCCTACTACCTTAGATTAATTTTTCCATAAGTTTCATACATTTATTTTAACTCATTATTTTATTAAATTTCACTGGTGCAATTAAATTCCACTCGCACATTGTGCAGGTCAGCGTCTAGTCTATAAAGTGTGACATCCTCAAAAAATGGTAATAAAAGCATAACATAATCCACTATTTATGAAAAACGACCACTTGACAACAGATTATGCCACCACTGAACATCTTTAGCAACAAAATATTCAAAATCCATGCCATAGTAAAATAACAAGGTTCAGTCCATAAATCAATTTGATAGGATGAGAAACACTCACAACTCTATAGGTGCCAGGTTTCACTGCTCCATAAATGTCTATGAAATCAAAAAGAAGCTACAAGGTAACAAAATAACAAACTGTTAGCAATAACAAGTATCCAAACTACCGCAGTGATGTAAAATACACATAGTTTCCTACTTCATAACTGCATATGTATGCTATCGTAAATTAAGGGAGAGATAGAGAAATTTTGTTTTCAATATCCTTCCTGTTTCATCTTCATGTCTCATCCCAGCTAAAGAAAGCATCAGTAGCTTATCTAGCAGAACATATTTTCCTAGTTGATTTCTTAGTTGGTTCTTCATTATCTTGAACAAAATGTGTGTCAAGATTTCAATTAATTGCTTACGAAGCAAGGTTTTAAATTACAATTGCGGTTGCAATTGCAAATACATAAAAATCCTTGATATTGCATAAAATTACAAAACAAAAAAAAAATGTGGCTGCTGCAACCACAACTGCAATCGCGATGTGGTTGCAGTGACCACAAAAACCATTATGTTGCTGTCGCAATTACAGCTGGACACCACAACTTAAAACCATGCCACCAAGGGACCAACTTGATCATACACTTATCAAATGGTTACCACAACTCCTGGAGGGTGTTCCTTGCGAAGTTGGAAGAGTGTGCATCTAATTAATTCTAGTTTTCAGACCTAGGGACAAGGTTGAACTTTAAAGGGGTTGGTAGGAGTACAAAAGGATGTTTGCTAGGAAGAATACAAGGAAGACAAAGTCTTTAGTTCAGAACAATGTATTTACCTGAAGCTTGTCAGTTTTGAAGAAGCGGCGTTCACAACGACCACCGTCCGGCATTCGAACAACAATAGTAATTGCTTTTTCATCACCTGAGGGTGGTTCATTTGGAAGCATAATCTTTTTTGCATCAATTGTTTTCTCCAGTTCCTGCAAATAGGTAAACACAGTTCAGTACTGTTCTAAAACCAATGGAAACAAAATTATTCTGTCAAAGGAAGATAAAAAAGTCAAAAGAATCAGGTACCATACAAAAGACACGTCAACTTCTGTTATACCACAAGTATTGTTAACATGATTACCAAGTGAATGGTGCATGTTCAAAAGACAAGAATAATTTTATTGAGATGTCTTTACTTCATATAAAAAATTCACATATGCAAAAGACAAATGGAATCAACAATCTTATGCAACGCAACAATCTTATGCAACGCAGTTGAGAACTAGTGTCAAGTGACACCAACACTTTAATATGAATATTCACTAATTGCCACAAAGAAGTCAAACATGCAGGTTCTATCCCAGATGAGCTTCGAGGAAAGAATGAATTAAAATAAATCTGTAAAAGGTTTCACGGTTTCAGCATTTCATGCCTCTGTTTCTCATCCATGAGTAGCTAATTTTAACCATTCATCTTGCATGGATACCGAAGATTCGAAATTACTCAGAGGTCAAATGACTTTGACTTCTATGCTTGACCATACATGGATGATCCAATGGTTAGCGGAAAGAAAAAAAACATTTCATAGCTCAGCTAACAGTAGGAAAAGTTAAGTTACAAACTCAGGCAATGCATTACCGTTCTTTCAAGCATATTGTTGTGTTTTTCTTCTTGCTTTGACGAATGGGTTTCAGATTTGTTGAGAGAATTCAATTCTTTTTGTTTATCAGCTTGTAGTGATGCTATATAGTCAGCATCCTGCAAAAAAATGTTTACAGGTTATGCTATCCTTTCATGGATATAGATCATACAGCCATTACAGGCAAGAGTCTAAACCTGTTGTTGTCTTATCAACTGAGTCTCAGATAATAATTGAGATGCTGAACTGGATGAACGCTGCCTTTTGGGATCAGCATTTTTTTCTGAATGATGTTGCAGGTCAGGCAAAGATGGAAATTTGTGAGAACTGTGATTCGAAGTTTCACCATAAAGCGCAGTTTCAATCAGCAATGCTTCATTGAGCTCGTCAGGAGAAATATCACCCCACTACATTGCAAAATAAGGCAAGAAGTCATTAGCATAACCATCAGTTTAGGACATGAAGCTTTGCATATGCATCACACACTCTTGGGTCTCCAATGACTGGTTGTGCAACATCTAAAGCTACATTTCAATTCGATGATGGTCCTGACTTCACTTGGAAAAGATATATTTATCAAAAAGAAAGAAATACATAATGATTTTTTAAAGTGAGATTGAATAATATAAATGCACAATTTCTCCCATGAAACTGCTCTATCAAGTGCTTACATTCAAATGTGTTGCGTGATAAGAAGGTAACATTACCAACTTAAGTTAATACATTTGAATTCTGATTGATATATCAGAAAATTTTGTTTTTTTATTTCAAATTTACAAAATTAGTTCTGTCCAACATCGACATCACATAACCTGAAATGGCTTAATAGAATTTGCTACGTATTTTAATCAACATCGATAAGGAATGAGCATGGGCAAAAGTAGCAAGAGAAAGTTAGCAGAACCACAAATAACCCCAAGGGCTTTTTACTAAAACAAAATATTTTTAGGTGAATATAAAAATATACCCAAAAAAATTATGATGTAATAAAGAAATCAAGTTTTGTGAACTACGGATAATGGAATGACCATGGCTGCATGATTCCTCCATATAGAACCACCCAATTCATTGGATGTCTCTGCTTTAACACCCAAGAGTCATGCGTGTGTAAATGAAAAATTGCATCAAGTTTATGAAATACCCACCTCTAGTTTGCTTCTGTTAGTCTTAGTTCTCTCTCCCTCGGCTAATAAAGCATGAGCACCAAGTACTTTACTTTCGTCTTTCGCTTGAAGCTCACGTATTGCTTCCTCTTTCTCTGCAGTCTAAATTGAATGCAATTGAAACTAAGAATCAGAAACACTGGGAAGGTACAAATTGAGTCATATAGAAATTAAAAGGAATTTTCAGAACCTGTAACGACAGTGAAATGATATGAGCCAAATCATCATCTTCTCGTTCAAAATGACTTTGTGGAGTCACATCATAATATGAATGCTGAAATAATATATTGGAGGGAAAAACTTTAGAAAGGATAAAGAAATAGAAGTAACAAAATATGGTTAAGCTTAATGATATGAGTATACATTATGAGCACTCCGTGAAGAACCTTCTTTGATCTCCTTCTTTGAGGCTTCTATTGCAGCTTGAAGCATTGCATCCTCTGCATCTTCATTGTGAACACGTGAAGCACTTGACTGAGCTAAAGGGTAGTCATTCTGATAATCATTTGACCCATAATATCCTCGACCATGAGATGATAAACTTCCATTGGTATCAGCACCTGCATAGCTCAATCCAGGTTGATACTGATAGGGCGACACATGTGCACTATTGATCCCTGTAGGAAATTCCCTCGCCTCCCCTTGTGGAGAACCACGTGGTGGTGTACTACTTGAGAGCGTAGTAGCACCAAACCCGTTACATAGATCTCTAAGTTCTCTCCTATAGTTTGAGTCAAGTAGTAGTGAAGGTCTAAATCTTCTAGCAGCATTGAACAAAGGCATAATTCCACCTGACCCAGCAAGGTTTAGGTTGTTTTGATTATTTGCTTCAGAGTAATCATAGTGTGGGGTTGCAGTAGCAGCAAGATTTTGTTCCTGACTAGATAATTTACAAGAAGAAAATATAAACTCAACCTCTTATGTCTAGTAAGATTCCAACTTCTAATAATGGCCATTAACAAAAATTGAGAGAATATGAAAGGAAATAAAAGAAATTCTATTTATGCACCATAATTGACATACATGTGTCTGTCTCCAATAAAATGTGCATTCACGGCTTCGTTTAGATTGCCTCCATATTCCTGCAGACAAAAGTTTAAAAATAAAATCTCAATAAAATCTCTCTTTTTCTTTCTTGTTTCTTCAAAACCAACTTCAAAAGGAAACGAACAAACAAAAAAAATTGAGAGGAATAAACAAATGCAACAGTTATAGTAAGGATTTCACTCTTTTTTTACACTCTTTCATTTTAGTTCTGTAAAAAAATATATTTATTTGTAGTCCTTACAGATATACCATTTTTTAGTTTTAGTCCTTATTGTTTTGTATTAGTCCTTATAAAATTAAAATTGGTTATATAATAGGTGTCTAATATTCACTTTAGTCCTTATATATAGCAATGTTTAAAAGACTAAAGTAAAATCAATTCTTCTTTTTTCTTTCTGGTTTCTCATATTATAGAAATTATATTAAAGAGAATGTCAGACACACTAAACCTAAACGTGAGCACTTCTTCCAGACAGAATTTGAACGCCCATTGTGTAAGTCTAGCCCCTTCTACTAGATTCAACCCCTAGTAGAAATCAACTCTAACGCAATCAAGTATTTTAAGAACTAAAATAAAGCGGACCAATACTAACAAGTAGAATAATCGCAAGGACTAATAGCACATAAGTTTTTTAAAGAGACTAACAACAAAATGTGGTATATGCATATCTGCAATGAACAAAAACAGTTAACTCTCCTAGTAAGTTACTCCCTTTGTCCTTAATTATATAAGCCATTTTCAAATAAAAATTTGTCTATAAATATAAGCATATTTCCAAGCTATCATATACTTATTAAATAATAGGTTAATTAAGTAAATTATCACTAGAAAATTTCCAAAATTTCGTTTTTAGCCCATACAAAAAAAATCGCACTTTTTAATCTCTGTAAAATTTTCCGTCAGCATTTTAGTCCCTCTAAAATTTTCTGTCAACATTTTTAATCCCTGTAAAATTTTCCGTCACCATTTTAAATCTCTAAAGATGCTAAAGAAAAATGTTACAAAACTGAAAAGTGCAATTTTTTTATAGGGACCAGTAAAAACGAAATTCTAGATATTTATAGAAACCATTTACTTAATTAATCTATTTACTACTTTGAAATGTATTGTTAGGTTCACTCTCGTAGTTGTGTAGGGAGTGTGACAGTGACTTCATCTATAAACAAAAAAGTATTAATTAGTTATGAAAAGTCGAAATTAAACGTATATGCACAGGATAATACACAAAATGTACACATTATTAATTCAACATATACATATAAAAAAGGGTTAAAGTGATTATGAGTATAATGAATGAGAGTATAAAAAGTAAGGTAGCGACGGTTTTGATCTAAGATCGTGAAATGGGTGAGTAGATCAGAAAAATGAATACGAAAACTGAAGAGCGTGGGTGAATGTGAAGATATGAAACTACCTCTAGTTTCTGAACAGCGACGAACTCCGTTGCTCCGGTGATTCGCATGAAGGTAGCGACGGATTCCGGGGACAGCGTCGACATTGCGCACAAAATATTGAAAGATTGTGTTACTGAGAGGAAAGGTGAAGAGACGGAGTGGAGAGTGTGTACACGAAGCGCGCGTATGATAGTAAAATGAAAGTGTTATCGAAGTGCGCGCCACCTTTATTCGAGTTTTATTTTGCATTTTCATTTTCAGTCGGTACGGTTCTTTTTTTTGGACTCGTACCGTTTTACATGGAGTTATCAAAATTACACTAGACTATACTAGATCAGATTAGATAATTGAGAGAATTAAAAAAATTTAATTTTAAGATGGGTGAACTATTTTAGTAAATGTAATGCAATATGGAAATAAAAAAATGCAATTGAATATGAATATATTTGTTATAATATTTGATTAAGTCGTCGTTATTTTTCAAAATTGTGCTTTCAGTTTCAACAAAATTACTATAAGTCATTGTGATTCGGATATATTTATTATGATATTAAATATATATATATAAAGAGAACTGGCAACATTTACTTTATTTTCAACATATATTTTTATTAAATGAAATTCGTGTAGATCTCATTATTTTGATCATAAAATTCGCATAAAAATGATGACGTTGTTGTTCATTTGATAGATATAAAATGACATAAATAATTTTATATTTATAATAAATTTTTGTTTTATTTAAATGATTCATTTACATAAAATTACCTTTTAAAAAACTTACATAAAGTTAATAATAGATATATTGTTATGAATAATAAACTTTCATCCTTCACCTTTCTATAACCCATATTAGTGAATGTATGGTTAATGATCCTTAATTGCTTTGATCACTCACTTGCTCATTTGTGTTCTATAAATAGGACTCATATTTAAGGAGTAAATAGACAATTACCTCCCTGAAATTGTAAGTTTCGTCAATTAGCCCCTGATATTAACAAAACTTCAATTACCCCCATGATATTGCACAACGTTAATCAATTTACCCCCTCCGTCAAATTCTTCTGTTAGTCAACATGACGTTTTACAAATACCCCTTGAAGTTTTGCACTTGTGTGCAAAATGCTCCCCGAACTTAAAAATTTATATTTTTTTCTTATCATTGACTTAAAAGATATTAAAGGCAAACAATTAATTGTTATCATCACTCTTGAGCTTTTAAGTATTACATTATTCGGTTGGAGTTCTCCATATGAATTTTTTGCTAGTGAAAAGTACGTGTCATGTATGTGGCTATTTTCATTTTCGCAAACAAGTGTTCAACTTTAACCGTGATTTGAAATGCATGCTTTGGTGCATATGTTAGGATATATTTAATAATAGATGTTAGAGTAGTTAATTAGGGGGGTTAGACCTTTGTATTTTGCTATTTTATTTATGTTTGGCAGTTAGTTAGGTTTTGTGGTTAGTTTTTTTGGCGGGGTCATTCTCTTATAAAATAAGGGAATGGTTAGAGTTTAGGGGATCATCTTGTGAATATTGTAAATTTGTGAATAGAGTAGCAACTCTTTTGTAAAGGGTAAACCATTGGAGGAGAGATTTTCTCATATTCTTTCTTATTTTCTTGTTCAAGTATTCTTTCTATTCCACTGAATTCTTGGGCTCCAAACAGCACATCGATTGGTAAAAGAACTGAGATTGGTGAGCTATGTGCCATACAAGATATAGTTTGAGAAGCATCTAATGAACTTTGTTGAAATTACAAAAATTATTGACTTTACATTGTGCCTATAATTATCTCAAGCTTATTTCAAGTGGGTGTGTTTCTGGTAACTACCAAATACTTCTTGTGATTAAAATTATACTATTTAAAAATATTTTTGTCATTAAAGTTTACAGTTAATTATTTGTCTTTAATATCTTTTAAGTCAAGGATAAGAAAAAATAATAATTAAGTTTAGGAGGCATTTTAAGTGCAAAACTTCATGGGAGTATTTGCAAAACGTAATAGCTTCACCTGGCTAGAGACTAGAGTTGATTATTAAACTTAGGGGGCATTTTGAGTCAGGAATTATTAAACTTTACAATGTAACATCTTGTCTTCCCTGATGGCTGGCTAGAGACTAGAGTTGATTTTGTTGGTAACAATGTTGCTTGTGAAGGCATCCTTCATGATGAGTAGTAGTTTTTATTCGCTTTTTCCTCAAGATATGATCATGGCGTGAATATTTTCATATCGTTTCCAGGTTTATTCAGACTCCTTACAACACATTCCCCCTGTTACAAATGGTTGTTGTAAAACTCAACCTTGCACAAGATTAATTGGTATCCTTCACCTTATTCATGGAGATGAAGGGAAAATTGCTTGAACGTGTCTTGAGAGAATCAGAATGGAACCAAATTGTGGACATTTTGACAAAACATGAATTGAACATGACAATGCCTGCTAAAATATTTAATTTTCCTCCTTTTATTTTGAATGTCATGTTGGAAGATGTTGCTTCTAATTCTTTTCTTAAAGGTCTCTATTTGTCTTTTGTTGGGGACTTAACCATCTTTCCTTTGCTGGATTTTTATTTAAACGGAAATGCTAAGCATGGCGAAACTTTCCATCAAGAATTACTCGCGAATAATTTTGATTGGTTTATTATCACCCCTGGTCCACATGTTTTTCACTAAAGCATGAATTGTAACTATTATGCGTGCTTCTTAAAACCCACACGTCATCTTCTTGAAAATTCACGACAACCAATTTCTGATGAATAGCATTGCTCTTATTTAAATTCTCGTGAAAATCACACTCCAACACACACACAAAATGTAATTTTTGAGTGGGATATTTGTGTTTCAAAAAACAATACACGATATAAAGTTCTTAATGTAACTTTTTTAATAAAGAGAGACTTTATTAAAATGACATCAATGACTATTTTACAACGTCTTCAAGAAAATTTGAACTCAACATCTTGCGATTACACTACTAAGCTCTTATCAATGGACTAACATCTAAAGTTCAAGTACTTATTCTATTTAGATAACACACTACAACTATTCATAACTCAACTCTCAACCAAAATTTTAATAAACCCTTTAGAAACTGAAGGGCAATGACGACTTCTTCAATAGATAAGATTCATTAATTATGTAGATTAAGATTTTGGTTGATGTCTTCAGCAATTGATTCAGCATCCACTTTGACTCCCCATAAGCCTCTCCTTGCAAGTCCTGCACAATACAATCCACGATCCCCTTTCCAATGCTTCGGGAAAGCATTTTTCGGCATCCCTTTGTCATTAAGAGCATATTTGTAGTCCTTGAAAAAGACACATATCAAACAATAATCTTATTAATTTACAATTAGGAGTATAAGAAATGAAACCAAAGGAAAAAAGAACAAAAACGTTTCTCCTCCATTTATCCGAATTAGTTTATTAAGATAAGAATTCATTATGTTTAGTTATCCTTCTTATTTTTCTTCGTTTTCATATGAACTCATAAGTATAACTATAGGGCCATTTGTATTCAATTGATCAATTTTATTTTTGAACAAATCAATTGATCAAATTAGCAATAAGACTGGTTCATTAATTTCATCTATAGTTTTTATAAACAATAAGAACTTTTGTACCTTGAGCCATCCATTAGCTATGCTTCTGTAGCCGGTAGCAAAAACAATTGCATCAAACTCTTTTTCCATATTGTTTTCAAAGACAATTTTCTTCTTCTCGATTCCCTTTATATTCGAAGGAACAACCTGGTACATCCAAACCCAAAATTATTTTATATAGTGCTTTAACGCTATATTGATAAATAAAAAAAGGTATAAATTTATACTTCATTTGATCACATTTATAAACAAAAAAAAATACTTTTTAGATTCATTGAATATAAAATGTATTTAGCCCATATATAGACCAAATACATTAGATATTGAATGAACCTAAAAAATATTTTTTTACTTATAAATGTGACCGATGGAGTATAAAGAATGAATATTAATTCTTGTGTTAAACGGTATTGTACACAAACAAGTACTAGCAACCGATCAATTTACCGTTATAGCTCCCTCCTTAATCTTTCCAATGGTTCCAACATCAATAACCGCAGATTTTCCTGTAACATTTTTGAGATGTAAAGGTCCCTCTTTGGGACGATAAATTCCATATTTAGACAGATCACCGTATTTCAGTTTAGCCAAAAGAGTAATGTATGTATCCACAACATGAACCGGCAAATACTTCACCATGCGCATCCCTTGGTGAATCATTTCTCTGGCGAAGACATGCAACTACGAGAAAAAACAATTAATATCTTAATACACACGTATTTTTTCATTAGAATATATGTGTAGGTGTGTGATTTAGTTAGTATACACCTATGTAAAATTTTACACATAATTTCAGTCCAAATAAGAACGATGCAATGGGGTTAAAGTATAAGGTCAACTTAGTCTATATTCTGGGTGAGTAAAGTGCATGTCAATTGGATAAAATAAAAATAAGTTATAAAAAAATTACCGTTCGTTCTTTCAATCTAAATGATATTATTTCATAAAAATGTTGCATTGACACTAACTTATTTATACATATGTGAGACATGTTTAAAGTAACTCATCAGGTGTCACGTGGATGTGCAAAAAATGAGTGACTATGTTTGCTAGTTAGTCCATTAAAAGAGTAAGATAAAAAAAATGTTTTTACCGGACTTCGAATGACAATGGAAGGGCTAGCACCCCAATTATGAAGGTCATAAGCAATCTCCATTCCTGAGTTACCACACCCAACTACCAAAACTTTTTTTGATTCGTATTTTGAACCAGATTTGTAGTATTTAGAGTGTATCACTTCTCCTTCAAAGTTGCCTAGTCCAGGCACATTAGGAATATAACCTTCGCTATTTTCACCGGTGGCAATCACAAGATAATTCGATACATAAACTTCCAATGTGTCGTCTTGTGTGTTCTTTGTTTGAACCCTCCATTTGTTTCCAACTTCATCATATTCAGCAGATGCAACCATGCGACAATAGCGAGGTTTTATGTTGAAATGTTCGACATATTTGTCTATGTATTGAAGGAATTGGTCTTTGGATAGGTATGTTGGTCCTGAGGGTGGGTGAGGCATGAGGGGTAAAGAGCAAAACTCACTAGCCAAATGGAGATTTAAACGATCATAAGCATTTTTTCTCCAAAGAGAAGCACAAAAATCTTCTTTTTCGAGTATGATATGAGAGATGGAGTTTTGTGTTAGGCAAGCTGAAATTGCTAGGCCAGAAGGACCAGCGCCTACAACTACAACTGTGAATTCTTGCATATGGTTGTTGTTGGTAAACTAGGATCTAAGTGTCTATGATATCTTCAAGCCAACAAGAAGCTGTAGAATTTATAATCATGTATGGAAGCTGAAAAATATGAATCGGTGCATGAATGAAAATAAAAAAATTCCCATGTTATTTTTCTTTGACTTTGCATTCACAAAATTACTACATATGATTCTAACTTAAAAAAATTTCTATATGAAAAAATGGGGAATGTGTATTATTCATGTTTTTAATTTCGATGAAGTGTATAGTTGATGTTAAAAATGGTATTAAAAAAAGTAACGAGGTTACATACAGGGTAATCGAAAAAAACAAAGGTTAGATACATGGTTTATTAATCAGCATTTGTATATGGGGCAAAATACATATGATTGAATCTATTATATCACACTGAAAATGTTATGTTGTGATGAATTTTTTTTTTCTAAAAAAAATCAAATAAATAATATCAAATTTATTTATAAGTTTGATCAAAACTCACGTGAGAAAAATGATCAAGAATAATTTTCGGTTAGGCTCATCAAACTCCGAATTACTAATGGTCATTTCCTTGAAACAAAATAAAGGAGTATAATTCTCCTAAAAAAATGAATATAATTTATAAAACAAAACGTATGCATTTTTCTCAATCAGTGACAATCTCTTCTTGTTATTCAATTTATTTATTTATTGAATCAAATATAGTGTTTCTTTTTAGTTTTAATTAATTATTCGTTGATGTTGATTTTTTATGTTGCTTATATGATATTTTAAGTAATATATAATTATTATTTTCAACAACCATTTGAATTAAAAAAATAGTTTATATTATTTAAGTTGATTTTCAAAATTATTTTAAACATCTAAAAATATGAGATCGTTGTATTTTAAATTTGTTTATAATTGCAAAAGTTTAAATACAAAAGTTTTAGAAAACCGTATTTTAAATCTGTCTATTATTGGAAAAGCACAAAATTTCTTAATTAAAAAATTGGAAAAGCACGAATTTCTTAATTAATTTTTCCCCAAATATCCTTAATTATATTTCTATCTATAAACAAATTCATATAATGTATAACATATATTAAAAATATTCATGCAATGTACTTAATATATTAACTATTTTCTTTATCTTTCTTCTTCCGAGGTCAAACAACAAAACATAAATAACAAATTTGAAAACCCGCAAACTAAGTGATCGGGCTCAAGTGTCTAGTGAGTTTCACCAACTATTTGAAAGAATACGAGTTTAATTTCTTATAACAATTTTTTATCAGCTTAACTTATCTCTCGACTGAACTTTGAATTATTATGAGGCTCATTCTCCTTGTATTTTAAAATCCTTGTATATATGAAGTGTAATAATACTTGTCTATTTCTTTACTCGCTCAGTTTACCAAGTGTTTGAGCTTAAATGATTAATAAATTCACTGAACATCAAAAGAATATCCGAATTTGAATCATGATTAGAACAATTCATGGTTAGACTTTAACTATACATCTGAGTCAACATTTAAATTACTAGGGATTCTTTCTCATTGAACCAAAGATTTAGGTCATCGATAATGAGTATGTTTATAGTCATCCGTACAATAAAACCTTCAATTGTTGGATCATTTAAACAAATGACATATTTTATGTTTGAACAAACTATGTTTAACATTGTCACCTTAAGTTTTGATGATAACAAGATATTAAAAGTTCAATTGGATATGCTAATATTTGTTCAACTGTGCGGGACCATAGACTAAATTTTATAAGTCTTTAAACATAATATTGGTTCTGGAAGAACAGATGAAAGCAAAAGAATTTGCAAAGGAAGCTCTTGTTGCAAGTCTGAGTTTGAAGACTGTCAGAGTCTGAAGAACATCAGAAGCTGACTGCCAGAGTCTGAAGTTTGTCAGAGTCTGTAGTCAAGAACCTGGAGTTAGTTAAAATTGGTTATTTGAAGACACAAGTTTGCAAAAGAAATAGAAGCCTGGAGCAACGACTATTTCAGAGGAATTAGATGGCATTTGATGTTTATCCATTGAAGAGCGCAGAAAAATGACAATAGTATAATTGTACAACCACTACTCCACTACACATCTGCACACAATATTGTTACAGCTGTGTCTACGCTTGTCAATTCTCCAAACAAAGAATTGATTTCAAATTGTTCCATCCTAGGACATTAACCAAATCAAGCAACAAATCATTGATGATGATCAAGCTTCTACAACAACTCTTTTGATGTGCTGGCACTTCTACAACGTATCTCTCATACCTCTATATAAAGGAATAAAGACTTGAAGATTTGTAGAGACTCGACAACAATTTACTTGTGCCAAAACTCTGTTGAAATTGTTGCACATCAGTTCACTTAGAATTTCTTATAAACTTTCATATCTTAGAAATTATAGAGTCTTAAGAGTCTGTATCTGATTTGTATTGTGAACACCATTGATTGTATATCAAGTGTTCAAACCAAACATCTTTCTATGTAATTTTGCTTGTTTAGAAGTCTCTTGTTCTTGTACTTGAGCATATGAAATCTCTTGCTTGTGTGCTTGAGTATTTGAAGTCTCTTGCTTGTGTGCTTAAGCATTTGTAATCAGATTCTAATTTTAGTGAACTCTCCTTGGAAGTGCAAGGGGAGACAGGACTACTTCCGGATTGTGGAAGGAACCTGTATTATTTCTTGTGTCTTTCTCTTCTCTCTCTATCTTTATTTTATCTGCTGCATTAGACTCTGAACATTGCTTCAGGATCTGAACTTTATCAGACTCTGAACTCTGGTTTAAAAAGAAGAAAAAACTAACACAATTCAACCCCTCCCTTTTGTGTTTTTCTCGCCTGCATTTTAGACAATTAAATTTTTTCAAAAAACTTCTCCCACACTATCTACCGCTCTCATTCTTTTTTTTCACCTCACCTTGATCTCCCTCATAGCCATCCCTCCCACCGCCTCCCTCAGTTGGAACTAAAAGGCCGATGAAGAAAATCACTAACCATCAACACATCATATGGCACGCCAATGGGTTATGATGCACAATTGTGATCCTTGTCATACTTAGATCGACGACTTGAGAGATGATTGCGTTGTTGACGATGATGGTTGCTCCAAAGAAAGGATGGTGTACCTACACAAACATTATGACAATCAACTGATTAAGAAGCGTAAGTGTGAGGCGTTTAGGGTTATGAATCATGTACCTGTACCTGGATCATAAGATAGTCGTTGCTGGACAATGGTTAGGTTTTATAACCCAAAACCTAATATGGACAGTTAAGAAAATATCATGATATGATCTTCATCGCACGAATTTGATTTTATCACATGTCTGGCATGGGTATGCCCTACAACTTGTCCATGACATCGTCTATAGGCTAGTTACTTGGTGGTAATCCATTTCATTGTTGGGTTGGACTTAGATAAGTACAATACAATTGTCCACAGGCCTTTAGTTGAGGGAGTCAAATGATGGCTTGATCTCAGACCACATTTGCTTCTTGATACAATTATGCCATTTGCCCGGACCATAATGACATAATCTGGGTTTCTGGGCCGCGTTGAAAGTTGGTATGGATGAAATATCAACCTCAAATGAACTGAGATAACGGGAGAGTGGACAGAGATAGTAAAATATTTATGATAGTCCAATTTTAAATGAGAAATGTCAATTTTTAACCCTATTTTTAATTAAAAAGTTTCCATTATATTACTTATTAATTAAGTTAAATAAGTGAATCGATTTCGATTATGATAGTAAAATATATATAATGATTGATTATTTTATTGACAAAATATTTTTTAATTGATATTTTTTTCCTTGTTCACGTAGAAATATTGATGTTTTAAACTATTTTTATAAATAAAAAACATTGAGAATTGTGATGTGCGTGCATACACAGTTAGATATAGTGAGGCCAACAAATGTATTAAAGACATCATAAAATGATATTTGTACTCCTATTGACATTGAAAAATGTGCAACAACATTATTAGCTCTACTAGGGCACATTCTTTGAATGATGACTAAAGGTGAAAATTCGTTAATTGACTTTCAACATCATGAGTAAGGCTTTAATGGATTGAATATTGGAGCCATAAATTATTTTTGCAATCTCAAAAGATATTGATATTATTATTGCCTTAGATGAAGCTATTTGTAGCAAGAAATTTGAACATTATGCAAACAACATTAGTGGATATTGATTTGTTGGAATTTATGTCTGGTTTTTTTCTTCTTTTTGGTGTTAACCGTCCAATTCTCAGAGAAAATGATCCCTGATAATCATGAGTTTGACGCGAGGCAAGTATAACCCGTCAAAAAACTGTTCAATCTATGAATCAAACTCAGATTCTTTCAAACGATTCTTCCTTTAGTGAAACTCATTAACTACTTAAGCCAAATTGTTTGGATTCACGTATTTGTTGAATATGAGGGTTATTAATATGCATTTTTTATGAGTTAGCCGTTTGTGATCGCTAAAGTTCCAATCTAGTGAGACTTTCCTATGGCGGTTTTTTTTTTGTAGATAAACAAAATGACATTAAGCACTTGAAAACTTATACATGTAACTAGAGGAGCCGGAGTTTGAACTCCAATCACACGTCTCTCTTTATGATTTTGACGTTTTTTTCGATTGAGATCAAACTTCAAACACACGTCTCTTTTTACAATTTCGACATTTTTTCGATTGAGATTAAACTCTTGCTTTCTTGTTTTAAGTTTTAAACCATATTTTAGTAACACTATGAAAGACAAACAAACACCGAGCAAATTGAATCTCTGAACATAATCACTCTCAAAGAAACCCTAACCCTAATCCCAATTCATGGACGCAGAAGACGAATCCTCAAATCCAATGATCGACGAAATCTACACCAACGGCGGTGAAGACACCGACAACAACCGTACCAACCGTCGCGCAATCATGAGCGGCGACCAACTCGACATCGAAGCTTACTCCTCTCTTTACACAGGTCGAACAAAGATCATGCGGTTACTCTTCATCGCGAACAAGAGCAAGAACGCTACGGTGAAGCTCGACGCGCTTCGATTGGCGTATGATGAGATTAAGAAAGGAGAGAATGCGCAGTTGTTTAGGGAAGTTGTGGGGAAGATTGATGGGAGGTTGGGTGAGGGGTATGAGATGGATTTGGGTTGGTGTGATGGGGTTGAGAGGAAGATGGAGCAGAAGAAAGAGAGGCTTGAGAATGAGCTTAATGCTTATAGGGTAATTTTCTATTTTCATCATTTTGGGTTTTTGTTGTTATTGTTTAGGAAAATAAAAATTCTGTTTTTTTCAGCAAATTTATGAATTTATAGTTTGATTTTAAGAAGTTTTCATCATGAAATGAATTAGGGTATGATTGGATTGGCTTATTTTAGGTGATCCACTAGATTGCTTATGAAAATAGTTTATAACCTATGGGAAAATAATTGAACTTTAATTACTAAAGACAAGCGTCTTGTATAATAGGTAGTATTTGTGAAGATTCGATTTCTTTTTTGGGTGTTGATCGACGGTAGTTTGGTTTCGCCACTTATAAAGGGAGGGAAGGGGTAAACTATGTTAGTTTGTTATTATTATTTAGGGATAGGGATTTTTTCTCTCTATTTTTTCTAGCAAATTGATGAATTTACATTTTGATTGTAAGAAGTAGTCAACATGAAATGAATCAGGGTATGTTTCGATTTGGAGCTTATCCACTAGCATAAACACTTGAAATTGTTTCGAAGAGCTTATAGAAATAGTTTGTGACTTGTACATTAGTTGTTTTCACTTCTAAGCTTATTTTCATATACGCTATCCAAGATAGCTTATGAAAACAGGTTATAGTTCATATGGCAGCAGTTTGATTATATTTTATCTTGTTATTGTTATAAAAATAGCTTATACATGAACACTTGTATGATTAGTGTTTATGCTATAGCCCTTGATTAAGTTGTATCCAAATAGGGCCTTAATCTAAAGTCTAAACACAAGTGTTGTTTATGATAGGTAATATTTGTGAACAGTCAAAGTTTTTTTTTTGGGTGTCAATTGAACTTTATTAGTTTGGATTTGCCTCTTATCAGGGGGGTGGGGGTGGGGCACTTTGCAGACCGTTGGTTAATTTGCTCGGATTTGATTAAATGTTTAGCATGTTTTAGTAGAGGTGTATGTATTTTTACTAGAATATCAAGTGTTAACTAGTATAGGTGTATGTATTATAAATTGTTAATTTGCTGAGGTTTGATTAAACGTTAAGTATGTATTTTTATTAGAAAATCAAGTGTTAACTAGTACAACTTGCACTTCACCTTCTAGAGTGCTTAAGTACGCCCTTATTTTGAAGGATCCGAAATCCTGATTTGTTTATTCAAACTATTTTGTAAGGTCAGATACTTTCAATTTTTGTATTGCTATTGGATGGATTTTGTTGTTTGACTATAACATTTGTTTTGTTGATTCTTCTGGTTTTGTCTGTTTGTATTGAATTGAATGGAATTGTGCACATTTAGAAACCTTGTGAGTTATGCTGTGGGTTTAACATTTTGTTTGTATAGAATACCAGTCCATTACCTTCTCCATGCTTTTTGATACTTAGTGGCAGTTGTTAGTGGGTTATGTATGTAGCTCGAGAGGCATAGAGTTGGTGTTGTGTTAAATAGTTGTGTGGCTCGAGAAAGGGTTCTGCAGATAGTTGTGTGTACCATGTTCTGTGAACTTCTGAGGCTAGATGATTGTTGTTAGCAATTGTGTGCTCTCAGGCTGGAAATTTGGCATCATCTTATATTTGTTACTGTATTGGTGCTCGGATGAAATGTATGAATTATGCCAGACTATACTGTCACGGCATTACTATTTGATATGGTTGTGAATTCTGAATTAGTGTCCCAGTGGAGCTTTACCTTTTCCCAACTACCTTAATTAAATTACGGTTGCTGTTTATTTTATACTTGTCTCTCCTTAATGATTTCTTTTATTTTTCCCCAAATCCAAAAATAAGAATAAAAATATGGAGCTACATGAATAGGTTTTATACTGGGATGGGACTGTCTTGTCTTATATGATACTTCAATATGACCTGCTTTCTCCTTTTCCTTTTCCAACTACCTTAATTAAATTACGGTTGCTGTTTATTTTATACTTGTCTCTCCTTCAAGATTTATTTTATTTTTTTCAGACAAACTTGATTAAAGAAAGCATACGAATGGGATACAATGATTTTGGAGACTTTTACTATTCTCATGGTCTACTAGGGGATGCTTTTAAAAGTTATGTTCGTACCCGGGATTATTGCACTACATCAAAGCATATAATTCATATGTGTTTGAGTACAATTCTAGTCAGCATTGAGATGGGTCAATTTTCTCATGTCTCAAGCTATGTTAACAAGGCAGAGCAGGCAACTGATGCCCTTGACCCGATAATAACTTCCAAGCTACGATGCGCCGCAGGATTGGCAAATCTAGAGGCCAAAAAGTATAAGCTTGCTGCTCGAAAGGTTGGTTCCCTCTCTCTCTCTCTCTAATTAGATTCTGCTCAAAATACTGGATTATTCAGGGATTACTGCTTGATCTATGAAATATTCTATTTGGAGTTTGATGATAACCTATTAACTTCATTTCTTTGGCAACCATGTTTCTGCTATTTAATGCAGTTTCTAGAAGCAGGCCCAGAACTGGGTAGTACCTATAATGAAGTAATTGCAGCTCAAGATGTTGCAACATATGGAGGACTTTGTGCACTTGCAACATTTGATAGGGCAGAATTAAAGGCAAGTTATCCATTGTATTTTCATGACGATTATTTTCATGACTACTCAGAGACATTGGTGACACTGTCTCCATTATTTTATTTCTTGGCAGAGTAAAGTTATAGACAATTCCAACTTCCGCAATTTCTTAGAGTTGGTACCCGAAGTAAGGGAACTGATAAATGACTTTTACTCAAGGTAAGTGGGTGCAAGTGCTCTTTTTGTTTTCTCTGTTGTTCGCTTATGTCGTCTATTAGAACAAAATATATATTTGGGGTAGTTGTATGCTGTATAGTACATGTGATTATGGTAATTAGGATAACTGTAAATACAATGTATATAATACACTTCCATCATGTAGTTTAGGCATATGGTTCTGTCAAATGTCTCTCATTTCTTTTCTCACTTAACATGGTCGATGTAGCATTGCTCACTAAACTCACAATTTTTTTCTTGCTTAACTGAATCAAAGGTAAAATTGAGAGTCTTGGTTTGGTGGAATTGCACTGGGTCTTTCTTCATGCATGGTACCAAGCTGCTTGTCTGTAAAAATGACCGGAATTGAAATGAATTGGAATATTCACATCGAGAGTATAGTCATGAATTCATTAGACACTGACAGTTAGACTTAATTGATATTTATGGGGTTAGTTATTTTATTTGTTGTCCTTTTGATTTGTGCTCAGTAAATTAAAACATTTCAAAACTGGAATTTGATTGAATTTTGTTGAATCTGTAATTGGTATTAATGGACTCGTTACAGTTTTTATCTAGCTCAAATTGTTCGTATTATGCACGCATTGTTTGTTTGAGATCTCCGTCTCTTTGTGTATACGTAAACATTGGTCTCGTTTCTTTGTTTTTGCAGCCACTATGCTTCGTGTCTGGAATACCTTGGGAACCTCAAATCAAATCTGTCGCTGGATATACATTTGCATGACCATGTTGAAACACTTTACGATCAAATTCGTCACAAAGCCCTTATCCAGTATACACTCCCATTTGTGTCTGTTGATTTGAATATGATGGCTAATGCATTCAAGACAACTGTTGTTGGAATTGAGAAAGAACTCGAAGCATTGATTACTGATAATCAAATACAGGTCCGGTTTGAGTTACTATGCATTGTTTGTTGTGCTTACAAGTTCAACCAGGCTATGTTATAGAAAATTATACTAATCTTATAGTATTGCATGCTTCTCATTTTGTTTACGCACGTCCAAATAACTTTGGCGTACAATTTTAAAATTTTCAATGTCTCTTTTACTAAAAAAGAAGGAAAAAAGCCTGTCTGAGACTTGAACAGCTCCTAATTTATGAAACCTTTGGATCTGTGCAGGCTCGAATTGATTCACACAATAAAATATTGTATGCACGACATGCAGATCAAAGGAATGCCACCTTTCAAAGGGTTCTAGAAACTGGAAGGGAGTTTGATCGTGATGTTCGTTCCATGTTGCTGAGATCAAATCTTATTAAACATGACTTCAATATTAGGGCATCAAGGAAACTTTGATTATGGATTGAAGACAACAGGACTGAGGTTACTGTTTTACATATTCATAGTCAACTACAATAGAGAAAGTTTGAAGAAGATTTCCCTACCTTATGGCTGGTTGAATCAAGGCTGCAGCAAATAGTATTTTGTACAAACATTTAACGATATTTTATGGTTGCTTTTTGTATATACTCTTTCATAGGTTAAATAACCCGTCATTAGATCTCCATTTCCTTTTCTGTTTTATGTATTGTTACTCTATCAGAAGGGAGCTTTGACATAATTGCTGGAGTTATTGTATCACCATGATAGGCATCAGAAAAATGAGATAAAAAGTGATTAATTTGTACTGTTCTGTGGGTGGAACTTTAGTGACCTTTGTCGACTAAGATATCCTGCTTGAGATCGAGTGTTTGCTGGTTAGGCCCTCAGTTTGGAGGATTTCTTGCCCTCATAAAGGCTATTTGGATAGGGTTTTAGCCCAAATCCTCGGGCTCAACATTATGGATTCCACTTCAGTGACATAATGGCGCCAATGTCGTGTGCCATTGACCAATTAGAGTGTGCCACATCACACACCCTTTTTTTAGAATAAAAAGAAAAAAAAAGCTAATTACTGAAAAAACAAAACCAGGAACGCTAGGGGTGTGCATGGTCGGATATTTTGACCGACCAAACCATATTCATATATAAACCACTTATATGGTTTTGGATTTCTAACTATGACCATATTTTATTGTAAACCGGTTATGTAACCGGTTATGAATATGGTTATGGATATATAACCGGTTAGTTTTACAAAACCGGATTATAAATGGATATGGTTTGGTTTACAAAAATATCTGGATTATTTTAATATCCGAATTAAAAACCAGTTATTTCTCCTTCAAAATTGATTTTTAAAACCAAATTTTATAAACAAAAATCCAAATTTGAACACAACTTATTTATGCAAAACAGCTTATTAAGATCTCTTTTTTCAACACAACTTATTCAAAACAGCTTATTTATGCAAAACAGCTTATTAAGATCTCTTTTTTCAACACAACTTATTCAAAATAGCTTATTTATGCAAAACGGCTTATTAAGATCTCTTTTTTCAAAATAACTTATTCAAAATAGCTTATTTATGCAAAACAGCTTATTAGGATCTCTTTTTTCAACACAATTTATTCAAAACAGCTTATTTATGCAAAAACAGCTTATTAAGATCTCTTTTTTCAAAACAACTTATTCAAAACAACTTATTTATGCAAAACAGCTTATTAGGATCACATTTTTGCAAAACAACTTATTCAAAACAGCTTATTAGGATCTCTTTTTAAAAAAATAACTTATTCAAAACAGCTTATTTATGCAAAACAACTTATTAGGATCTCTTTTTTCAACCCAACTTATTCAAAACAACTTATTTATGCAAAATGGCTTACTAGGATCTCTTTTTTCCACACAACTTATTCAAAACAGCTTATTTATGCAAAACAGCTTATTAAGATCTCTTTTTTCAAAATAACTTATTCAAAACAGCTTATTTACGCAAAACAGCTTATTAGGATCTCTTTGTTCAACACAACTTATTCAAAACAGCTAATTTATGCAAAAATAGCTTATCAAAATCTCTTTTTTCAAAACAACTTATTCAAAACAACTTATTTATGCAAAACAGCTTATCAAATCTCTTTTTTCAAAACAACTTATTCAAAAAAGCTTATTTATGCAAAACAGCTTATCAAGATCTCTGTTTTCAAAACAACTTATTTATGCAAAACAGCTTATTAGGATCTCTTTTTTCAAAATAACTTATTCAAAACAGCTTATTTATGCAAATCAGCTTATTAGGATCTCTTTTTTCAAAATAGCTTATTTTAAAAAAGAGATCCTAATAAGCTTTTTTGCTTAAATAAGTTGTTTGGAATAAGATATTTTGAAAAAAGAGATCCTAATAAGCTGTTTTGCATAAATAAGCTGTTTTGAATAAGTTGGTTTTTTAAAAAGAGATCCTAATAAGCTTTTTCGAATAAGCTATTTTGAAAAAAGAGATCCTAATAAGCCGTTTTGCATCAATAAGCTGTTTTGAATAAGTTGGTTTTTAAAAAGAGATCCTAATAAGCTGTTTTGCACAAATAAGCTGTTTTGAATAAGTTGTTTTGAAAAAAGATATCTTGATAGGCTGTTTTGCATAAATAAGCTGTTTTGAATAAGTTATTTTGAAAAAAGAGATCCTAATAAGTTGTTTTGCATAAATAAGCTATTTTGAAAAAAGAGATCCTAATAAGCCGTTTTTCATAAATAAGTTGTTTTGAAAAGAGAGATCTTGATAAGCTGTTTTGCATAAATAAGCTGTTTTGAATAAGTTATTTTGAAAACAGAGATCCTAATAAGCTTTTTTTGCATAAATAAGCTTTTTTGAATAAGTTGTTTTGAAAAAAGAGATCCTAATAAGCTGTTTTGCATAAATAAGCTCTTTTGAATAAGTTGTTTTGAAAAAAGAGATCTTGATAAGCTGTTTTGCATAAATAAGCTATTTTGAATAAGTTATTTTTTAAAAAAGAGATCTTGATAAGCTGTTTTGCATAAATAAGCTTTTTTGAATAAGTTGTTTTGAAAAAAGAGATCTTGATAGGCTGTTTTGCATAAATAAGCTGTTTTGAATAAGTTATTTTGAAAAAAGAGATCCTAATAAGCTGTTTTGCATAAATAAGCTTTTTCGAATAAGTTATTTTGAAAAAAGAGATCCTAATAAGCCGTTTTGCATAAATAAGCTGTTTTGAATAAGTTGTTTTTTTAAAAAAGAGATCCTAATAAGCTGTTTTGCATAAATAAGCTGTTTTGAATAAGTTGTTTTGAAAAAAGATATCTTGATAGGCTGTTTTGCATAAATAAGCTGTTTTGAATAAGTTATTTTGAAAAAAGAGATCCTAATAAGCTGTTTTGCATAAATAAGCTATTTTGAATAAGTTATTTTGAAAAAATAGATCCTAATAAGCCATTTTTCATAAATAAGCTGTTTTGAATAAGTTGTTTTGAAAAAAGAGATCTTGATAAGCTGTTTTGCATAAATAAGCTGTTTTGAATAAGTTATTTTGAAAAAAGAGATCCTAATAAGCTGTTTTGCATAAATAAGCTTTTTTGAATAAGTTGTTTTTTTAAAAAGAGATCCTAATAAGCTGTTTTGCATAAATAAGCTGTTTTGAATAAGTTGTTTTGAAAAAAGAGATCTTGATAAGCTGTTTTGCATAAATAAGCTATTTTGAATAAGTTATTTTTTAAAAAAGAGATCTTGATAAGCTGTTTTGCATAAATAAGCTTTTTTGAATAAGTTGTTTTGAAAAAAGAGATTTTAATAAGCTGTTTTGAAAAAAGAGATTTTGATAAGCTGTTTTGCATAAATTAGCTGTTTTGAATAAGTTGTGTTGAAAAAAGAGATCCTAATAAGTTTTGATAAAAAGATAAAAAGAGAGATATTTTTGTTATAAAAAAAATATGGTTTTGTTAAAAAAATAAGGTAAAATTTTTTTTGTAAGAAAATATATGGTTATGGATCTGGACATCCAACAAAAAAACTGGATTTATCATAATGGATGACCAACCGTTTATGAATAAATCGGTTAATATCCATATGTAAATATCCGGTTATTTAAATATGGTTTTGGATTTGGATGTGGTTTTATCCATGCAACCGGATATTTTGCTCACCCCTAAGGAACGCGTTCCTCTTCTCCCTATGTGCGTAAATGGACGAGTTCCTGGTTTTGTTTTCTCATAGAACTTTTTTGATTTTTTTCAAAAAGGTGTGCCACATGACACACTCTGATCGGTCAATGGTACATGCCATTAGCGATATTAGGTCCCTGGAGTGGAACACCAACATTATTTATATTCAGATCAAATTTAGAATGAGTAATGTTGGTTCATTTCAAGCAATGAGAATAACTATCTGGGTATTAGGTACAAGACGAATAAAGTGAAATATTTTCATGAAATGACACCTAATTTAACTGAGCTAGGCTAAAATCTCATGATAGTTTGTCCACATCGATATGAATAGCTCATAAAAGAGTGATATCATGTCCCGTTCAAATTCAAACGAAGGAGTAAATATTAATCTGACAACTAACTACTCCCTCTGTCCCTAGTGATAGAATGATCAATGTCAATAGGTATTTCACACAATTATCGTCTTGATTAAGAACGATTTAATGATTTAATTCATGACGCATAATTGTGTATCAAATCAGTTGATCTGCTTAGAGGCTACCAACCATGTTCTAGAAAAATCATTTTAACATGTTAAACATGGTAGAAAGCCAGGTGCTATAGGTTGGGGTTATAAACATTAAAATTTTGTGGGTTGGTTCAGATTCACGTAACTCAACCCATTAATATTCAAATATGTCTCAAACTGTAAATAAAACACACAAATATATATGATGGAACAATACCCAACTTTGTGTATTTTGCATAAAAAATTGCTAATTCTTTTCTTGAACTGGCCTAAAATACTGATTTATCCAAGTCCTGCCTGACCCACACAGGTACCAACTCGTCCAATCCCTCACCCAACCGACCGACCAAACCAAACAGATGAAAATGAGTGTCTTGTTTGTTTTTTTTATGTTTTTGGAGAGGTTTTTTTATTTGTTATTTGAGACCAGAGGTTTTTTATTTGTTATTTATTTATATAATAACGAGTCTTCTATTTCTTATTATAGTCTCTTTGAACCCAAATCTAACCAAACTTGCTTGTCATTTCATACTAGTACTTATCTATTAATTCGGTAGTAATTACAATCTACAGAAAAATGTATTTTTTTGCACATGTTGAAATACCACATCACTTCTTCTCCCAATGTTTTACATTAGAAAATTGCTTCTCTATTGATTAAAATCTCAACCCATAACTTTACACTAAGTAAGTTAACACATCTTGGACAAAAGTGGCCAGCGATGGAGTCAAATGCATGTCAATACTATTTTAGTATTAAGATAAGATATTTAAAACTCAGTTTGGTAAAAAGAATAATAGATAGTTGATAAGTTAGCTTATAATATGTGAACTTATAACTAATGAGCTTATAGTGGATGATTTTATAAGCCAACTTGTAGTTAATAGCGAATAAACTAGCAGATTAAATTTACAGTATTTGATAAAATTAAGGGTGAGAGTAGTTTATAAATATGCAAAAATATAAAAAATATGCATTTAATTAATATTTATTCTTTTCAATTAAGATTCCAAGGGTAAAATTGAGATAAAAAGTGATAAGTTATAAACTACTTGAATTATCTTATCACAAATCGCGATAAACTCATAAATAAGTTATAAGCTTATAAGAAAGTGGCATGATATCAAACGAATCTTTTTTAGTCAAACTTAGAACAGCGTAGTTATGCATGAATTTTAGATGATATTTTTCATTTTATATACACAAGAAAGATAAATATTCTTTTTTTTTGGTACATAAAATAAATATTCTTTAACATAATATAAATATGATTTAATTTGTGGATGCACAAACGGTGTAATTTTATTGACTTATCTAATCAAATCACTGTCTTTAAATATATAAAAACAGCTAAATTAAGTTGTTTTATATGATCTGTTTGGTAAAGTTGAAGTATATATTTTTTTTTAAGGGGAAGTTGATGTATATTGTTAAAAATTTAAATTAAATATATCTACTTTGTTTCATTTTTTCGTTTATATTTGAAATTGTAAGAATGACCATTTTATAAATTACTTTTTTTTTGTGGTGATTGGGGTTTGAACCCCAAATCTTACATATATTATACATTGTTCATACTAACTGAGATAAACTCACGAAGACAATTTTTAAATACCTTCAATAATATTTATTTGTTTACCAAAAAATATATTTAGTTGTTATGGTTTGATTGAATGTGTAGATGTAAAATTTTACCTCATCGGCTGTGTACAGAAGAAATTAATCTCAATATAAATAAAATGACACCGACGTAGATAAAAAATAAAATGAATGAATTAATTAAAGTATAATTAATTTGATAATCTAACATCCCCGACCCCAATGGAGTAGCGTAAATTACAGCTGGTCTGACGGTCTCTTCCTTCAAACAGAATCTTCCCTTCTCGTCTCTTTTCCACACCAGTGGAAATTATTTTACACCGTCAACAGATTCAACACAATTTAATACTCCACTTTACACTTCTTAATTTTTTCACAAATTCCTAATTTACTTCTTAATACACTCAGTGGAGTATTAATGTATTATCTTACTTGCTTCAGAATCTAATCTCTGTCACCACCAAATCCTTTCTACATTACATGCACACAAAAATCAAAATCACTTTACACTCTCAAAATCTCAGATCCTTCATCTTACACTAACAAAAACCAAATCAAATGGGTCACGTGAACCTCCCACCTTCTAAACGCACCCCCACAATTACTAACATCATCAACAACTACAACCCTCGCCACTGGCGTCTCCTAGACTTAATCTCCGCCGCGTTTTTCGGCTTAGTGTTTCTTTTCTTTGTTTTAGTATTCACTTCCTTAGGTGATTCACTCGCCGCCTCAGGGAGGCAGACGCTGCTGATGTCAGGCTCTGATCCACAGCAGCGTCTGCGTCTGGTGGCGGCGATTGAAGTAGGAGTAGGACAGAGAGTTATTGATGCTTGTCCTGCTGATGCTGTGGATCATATGCCGTGTGAGGATCCGAGGTTGAATAGTCAGTTGAGTAGAGAGATGAATTATTATAGAGAGAGACATTGTCCGCCTGTGGAGAATACTGTTCTTTGTCTTGTTCCACCGCCGAGTGGTTATAAGGTTTCCGTGCAGTGGCCGGAGAGTTTGCATAAGGTATGAGCTATAAAGTACTGACACTAATATGATTTCTAAAATTGAAAGTAATTGAATGTAATGATCAACTTTGAATCCTGTAAATTTTCGCGGGTTAGTCTATACAGAGATTTGCTTCGGCTTTAAATGGCCCCCCTGCTAGTGAATGGTGGAATCGGTCCCCTGGATTAGTCGGTCCTTGGGCCAGATACCAATTTCGAAAAAGATATTTTTTTTGAATGCAATCATGTGATTTGTGTTGAGTACTAGGCACGTCTTTGATTGGATGTGTCAATGTATATAGGGTAGGGTATGAATGATGAGACTGTTTTTGATGGTCAAGTAGTGTAGAAATGTTGGTGAATTACTGCATTATTTTGTTAGTTTTTGGTGCTTTGGGGGACTTGCTTTTTCCACAGGGAGCTCACTTTTATGTTGAGTAACTCCGACACTTTAAATTGAAGTTTTGTTCTGTGTCTAACACATGTTGCTGTTCGACTCTACACTGACACTTTAATAATTTAAGGGTGTGTTTGAATGCGGGTTTGGATGGGATTGGAGGGGTTGAAGGGCTAAATCTATACTTGGTATATATTTGTGATTTAGAAAAAAATTGAAAAAATAACATGAAGGATGATTCTATAACATTTAATCGCACTTAAGTCATTTTCAGAAACAACTTTATAGCTTACTTAATTTAGAAAGTAAAAATAAACCGTCCCTTTTTCACCAAAATCCTCCATCCAAGCATATCTTGAGAAAATGGAAGTGATTGAATTTAATCACATATTTTGTGTTGGACACATGTCTGACACCATATTCGTCTTCAATATGTAGTGTCGATGCTACATAGGGTATGGACGGTGAGATTGTTTTGGATGCTCAAGAAGTTCAGGAATGTTGTTGAATTAGTGAATTCTTTTGTTTGCTTGCTTTTTGCATTGGGAGCTAGCTAGTATGTTTCATGTTTAGCTACTCAATACGGTTTTGGAAGATAGAAGCTTTTGGGTTTTTTGTGGGTTTTAGTTTGGTATGAAACTATCTGTTTGCGAGTTTTCTAGTATGTGATTATTAGGTCATGTTGAGTTCACTACAATCGCAGTAAGCCACAGTGATTTTGGTAAATCTACCGTGATACCAAACATGCACTTTGTCGGGTTTAACTTCATAGTATCTAGTTTTTTCTTTTTTATATTAAATGCAATGTCATTTTATAGGTAATTGGTGATCTGATTGAATGCTTTGTTCAAATTATATGGCTGCCAAGTGTTGGGATAACCTTGGCCCTAAGGCATTTTGATCAATGGACAAAAACATTCGTCTCCAGAATGGGTAATAATATGTTTTGGGAAAGGTCTTTATGTTGGATGATATGTTTAAATTTGTCATTAAACGAGGCTTGCATCTATCAGAATGTAGTGTGACTGTGAAGTGGGAAAGGGTGATAGAGAGATAGAAGAATAAGGAGAAGTTGAAGAAGAAAAAAGAAACAATAGTTAAGCAAAGCAAAGGCTTGTGTCTGGTTTCAGGAAACGTTCCATTTTTTCATTTGTTATCGTCATTCCATTTTTTAGTTACAAAAATTTCATTTTGTTTTTTGATTTTAAAGAGTTGTCTAGGAAATGTTGAACGGATTTACAATTTTGTATACAAATCATGATAAAGAAGAATAAAGGTGAAAACAAGTTGCATCCTGTTTGGCATTTTGATAAGGTGAATAAAATGAATATTTTAAGCAAATAGGCCCCAAATTACCAATACAGGCCCTGAATAGCTAGTAACTTTAATGGATCCAAGTAATTGATATTCTCTGTTTACATTCTTTCTTTATATACCTTACTTATTTCTCATTTACATTTGACGAGGCATTACAACAATATTTCATAGAATAGTTTATGATATCCACATCAGTCTAAAAGTTCTAATGTATCCTATGTAGATATGGCACAGCAACATGCCGCACAACAAAATTGCTGACAGGAAAGGTCATCAGGGATGGATGAAACTTGAAGGTCCACACTTTATATTCCCTGGAGGTGGCACAATGTTTCCAGATGGAGCAGAGCAGTATATTGAAAAACTTGGTCAATACATTCCAATGAATGGCGGTGTTCTGAGGACAGCTCTTGATATGGGATGTGGGGTATGAGCTATTTCCTATTTCCTTTAGAGACCTTAGTAGATAAAATTTAGGGTCAAATATGATTTAGTCGCTATAAGATTTTCACGTTTTATTTTTAGTTCCCGTGTCCACATTTTAGTCCCTACAAATTACAAAACTACATGCTCTTAGTTTTAGTTCCTCATTAGGGACTAAAACTACACATTTTTGTTATTTGTAGGGCGTAGGACTAAAGTCGATACAGGGACCTAAAGCAAAGTTAGAGATAATTATGGAGGCAAAAACATATTTAACTCTAGAATTTATTATTGTTTGATGTGCAACTGAAACATATTTCTCATTTTTACAGGTTGCCAGTTTTGGAGGATTTTTACTCTCACAAAATATTTTAACCATGTCCTTTGCTCCAAGGGATTCACATAAATCACAGATACAATTTGCTCTTGAAAGAGGAATACCAGCTTTTGTTGCCATGCTTGGTACTCGCAGACTTCCTTTTCCTGCATTTGGCTTCGACTTAGTCCATTGCTCTCGTTGTTTAATTCCTTTTACAGCCTACAGTAAGTTCTGTGTTGCACCTCTCCTTTTCCATATCTTGCAAAGTTCTTAATGGACATGGCTGACCTAATGCCAAAACTGTGTCCTGCAGATGCAACTTATTTCCTTGAAGTGGATAGGTTACTTCGCCCTGGTGGATATCTAGTAGTATCTGGCCCACCTGTTCAGTGGGCTAAACAAGACAAAGAGTGGTCCGATCTCCAGGGTGTAGCAAGAGCTTTGTGTTATGAACTGATTGCCGTAGATGGAAACACTGTCATCTGGAAGAAGACAACAGGGGATCTGTGTCTCCCCAACCAAAACGAATTTGGTCTCGAGTTATGCGATGAATCAGATGATCCGAATTCTGCTTGGTAATTTCCAGTACGCTATTGCTTGTGCGAGTTCAATTTTCCTCTTACTATATTTGCTTCATGTTTTTCCATATCCAACATTGATAAGATATAAACATTCATGCTTGCTAAAAATTTATGTATCATCCCTTAAAAAAAAAAGAAATTTTGTATCATATGACCTTAATAAGAATATCCCTAAGGTGAAACCTATTATAGTTATTTGTTTACAACTACAAAAACCTAATATAGTAACAGAGCCTATCTATTTGAACAACCGAAATTTTAAGATAGTATCAAAGCCTATCCAAGATCCATTCAGGCTACCAACAAAACTATCTCTGCACCAAGCCCAATAGTTCTAGACATTAAGTGGCATATTTTAAAAAAAGGTTTTTTTTTTTTGAAGAAACATATTTTAAAAAAGGTACGGCCTAAAAATGTGTTTATAAGTGGGAAACATCTCTCACCTTACAATCTAGTTTTGTAAGAATGAACTAGACTCTATAAAAACTTAATACTTACTTGGGACTTCCAAAATTGATATGATCTATTTTGCAGGTACTTCAAATTGAAGAAATGTGTCAGTAGGACATCTTCTGTGAAAGGAGAATATGCTGTTGGGACAATTCCCAAGTGGCCAGAAAGGCTAACGGCTCCGCCACCTAGGTCAACACTCCTAAAAAACGTTGCTGATGTATATGATGCTGACACTAGGCGTTGGGTAAGGAGGGTTGCACACTATAAGAATTCTCTAAACATAAAGTTGGGGACTCCGGCCGTACGGAATGTCATGGACATGAATGCATTTTTTGGAGGTTTTGCAGCAGCACTAAAATCTGATCCTGTTTGGGTAATGAATGTAGTTCCATCTCGCAAGCCATCCACTCTTGACATGATCTTTGACAGGGGTCTTATTGGAGTCTATCATGATTGGTGGGTTTTAGCTTAACATTTCAAGTATTTTGTTAGTTTTTTTTGTATTTATCTTTTGGCTTGCCTTAATCAAATTTGTAGACATCTTTTTTTTATTGTCATTCAAAGCAGTGTTGTAAATCGCAGATTGCGGAAAATAGTGATTAGGTCAAATTCCGCTACGCTACAGTGTTGCAACGCTTGCTACACCTGCTATTTCACAATATTATTGTATCTCACAATAATAGCGCTGCTTCTAGTCTTATCTTTTCTTTAGACAAATGAACATGAAGTACTTCACCTCTGACATGTTTTGAACTTTTGATAGGATTCTGTTTTTAGGTCAAACCTTTCTTACCACTGCACTTCAACATTTATTACAGTTTGTAACAGGTTGATATTTCTGATCTAAGTTGTTTATTTACTGTTCCCAGGTGTGAACCTTTCTCGACATATCCCCGCTCCTATGACCTGATCCATGTGGCCAGCATTGAATCACTTATAAAGGATCCAGCCTCTGGGAAAAGCAGGTATTTATGTTAAATAAAATTCTAATTTAATGCTTTCTGGGAAAAGCAGGTATTTATGTTAAATAAAATTCTAATCTAATGCTTTTAAATGTTAGCATTTCATATGTTAATATGAAAATTGATGGTATACTTTTTCAACTTGGAGTACTTTTGGATTGACTTGTTTGAACTTATCTACTGATATAAGTACTTGTTAGACTCTGAGAGAGATCTTATAGAAATAGCTTATGACATGTCCATAAGCTGTTTTCAACTTATTTCCATAAGCTCTCCAGAGTAACTTATGAAAACAGTTTATAGCTTATATGTAATTTGACTTCATTTTATCTTTATTTATAGAAATAACTGATAGTATATAAGTACTTCATACGATAAATTTTTATACTTTGTGTTTAATTAAGTTGATTATCAAAACATGACATTAGTTTGAATGGATATTATTTGTAGAGCTTCCATTACTGGAAGAATGATTGATACACATTATTAATCAAGGATTTTTCTAGATTGCCAGTTTCTTCCTTCAATCTATATGTTCAATCTCAATTTTCAAAAGCTTCCGTCCTCTATACAAGTTTTTTATGATTACTTTCTTTCACAAAAACAAGAGTTCACCCAATTGCTTAATGACTTCATTGCAGATGTAACCTTGTTGATTTGATGGTCGAAATAGACCGAATGTTGCGGCCAGAGGGCACTGTTATAGTGAGGGATATCCCGGATGTAATTGACAAAGTATCCCGTGTTGCTCATGCCGTGAGGTGGAGGCCTACTATATATGATAAAGAGCCTGGATCACAAGGCAAAGATAAAATTCTAGTTGCAACCAAGACCTTCTGGACTCTCTAATTCTCATCCATTAACATAGCTGTGTAATTGAAGCTAAAACTTACTCTGAGGATGGTGGTTTTGAAGTTATCTATTATATGCATCAAAGGGACGTGGTTTCCCTTCTTGTTCATTGTGTATACAAGGAGAAAGTAAGGTTAGGATATTATGAGAGAAATGGAAAAATATATGAAGACTTTGTCAAGATTTATTTTATATGGAAGGCACAAGCCTATGTTAGTTATATTTTCTCTTAGATATATAAGGATAACTTGTAATTCAATGCTTTTATATAAATTTGCTTATATTCATTGAAAAAGAATAATCACTGTTCTAATGTGGCTATTTAATGATTGTTCTTTTGGGATCCAACTTCTTTAAAGTGATCAACTCATTTTAAAGTGTAAAGTGGGCAATATCCGCCGTTAATAACAAATTAAAGGGCGATATTGTAGGTTCACTTTAGAGGATCTTGCCCATTCTTTGTTATCACGTGCCATCTCAAATTCACTTCAATTCAATAATAACTTTTATAACACCACTGTTAGCTTTCGATGAATTTTCCATCACTTCCAAGTATGTATGCTCCCATGTGTTTAGAAAAGAAAAGTAAAAAAAATTAAATATCAATTGATCATTTTTACAAGCTCATACAAAAGTTTACAAACCAACATTTTTTACTCAAAATTTGATTTGTTTTGCTTTGTTTAACCGGTGAAAATTACTAAAAATCATTTTTAACTAAAAGATAAAAATTTAAGAATACGATACGACACATTCATTAAAAAAATAAAAGAATACAACAGATATCTGGTATTATTATATGTAAGTGTTAGTTATACAAGTACAATTAACTTTTACATCTAATAATATCATATAAAAGAAAAGTGAATCATGTAAATATGTATATACCCGATGGAATCTCGGATGAACTATCCCATTTAGATTTGCAAATTGCGGAATTGAAGCCACATTCGACAATTGATCACATATTTCTCTGAGCAAACAATTTTGAAAACTCACCACTAGTCGTCGACACATGCATAGCATCTCGGACATGTTTAATTCTCTCCTAGCCTCCTTTGTAGCATGTCTAACCTTTGTTTCACTTGAGCTACTCTGCACAAAGTTGCCTTCACAAACGGAAACAAGAGAAAGGAGAAAGAAAAAAAAGTGTCAAACTTTTAGTGATCATGAGTGTCTTTTATGTAGACGTAAATTAAATTGTAACAAAAAATGTATAAATTAAATTAATATTGTAGTATCTTGAGAAGTTGGTTTTGTTCTTCCCAGAAAGCTTTATTTTTTTTTTCTTCCATAGTGCAAGTGCTATCATCTTCTTCATCTTTGTCGATTTCCTTATCATTGCTGGATTTTGATGAATTTTCTGATGAATCTTGGAATTCCTCCCCAAATCCAAAAACTGGGTCAGCAAAACTGACCTCGTCGAAGCTCCGGTGAGTGGTGGTCGGAAGGGTGGATAATTCTTTGTCCATGAGTATAAGAATAATCAAATGAATGTGAATTATTTTTCTTGATAAAGAAATGAATGTGACTTCCTCTGCCTCTATCACACTCTATATATACATATGAGCAATGCTATTTATCTAGAGATTATCTAGAGAGATTTTATTAAGAATTGATCAAGAAAAGGTCTCAGCCAATTAAATTTGTTATTTGCCGAAAATCAAGGGAGGTAATGGTGTGTAATGAAGGAAATGTGTTAGCAAATACACCGTGTTGAAATTTTCTTGATATAATTTGTTATCGTATCTATGATTTCCCATATACATACATGTACGAGTGGGTCTTATTTTCAACATAATAGATAATTAATAAACATACATCATTACAAAACAATAGAAAAACATATCCTAGAGAACAAGAGGAGGATGAAGATCACCTGTCTTAAAGCTTTTGATGATTGACCCCTGCCTTGTACCGTTAACTTTCTGAATGAATAAAAGAATGTGCAATGGTCTCTCTTTATAGTACATCATTACTTAAATGTGACGAGAAGAAACCCGGGGTTTTTTCTCCACCAAAAACAACTTGAAAAACAAGCAATCTATGAAGTGGAAGAAATAGTCACAAGACGGGGGGGGGGTTTGAATTGTGACCCTTTTTAAATTTAATCGTGAAACTTAAGGACCAGAGAACTCTGGATTAATTTTGTTGTGATTAATTAGGACCATA
>Ga0228711_1000494_pt1 | contig 48626 bp, 41 predicted proteins | sample MedpolnodulmetaG_2_FD_177996 | JGI IMG/M metagenome (GOLD analysis project Ga0228711, IMG submission 177996) | Root nodule microbial communities from Medicago polymorpha collected in Santa Monica, California, United States - brown nodules | ecosystem: Host-associated > Plants > Roots > Nodule...
TATGAGCTCAACTTTGTATTGCATTTCTTCATTTCTTGCATGCATCAATTTATAGACAAAATTAATGTTTTTGCCTTATCCATGGATCCTCAAATTGTCTTATTAAATTCAGAAACGAGGGACACGAGTTTAATTTAATAACCATTACACAAGCTGAAGTAATTGTTAACGGCTTCTGTATGGTATCCCTTTTAAAATAATAAACTTCTACATCAGCATCTTAATATGTAATGCAATAGTGGGCACATAAGTTATTTTCAAGGGAAATGAGAACTCATATATAAAAGTCTTTACCAAAGGAAATGAATCCTCATTTTCCAGGTGATTTCCACAAGGTTGATACTCCCACCGTTTCAAAATACATGTTGTATTTTGATAATTTGTATTATTCACATAACTTACTTTGACCATATAAAAACAGATGTTAGCATAAAGGATGTTGTTCAATTTGTCTCAATCAATATTTTCAAAATATCAAATTAATTGTAGATAATTAAAGATATTAATTAATGATCAAAGTTATGTCTTGACCTGTCTGAAGTGATTCACTATTATATGTATTTTGGAATGGTAGGAGCATTAAAGATATTAAAGGCATCTACCCTCATCGGCGTTGCACCATTCTCCCAAATGACCCTACCATGTAAATTATGGTTGCACGTCTCTAGTGCATTTAAATAATCTTCCTCAAAGATAACAATCATGATTCTATCACTTTATCACAAGGTTGAAGTAGTTGACTCAACGGAATGTTGTAGACGTAGTTTAGGGCTAATGCCAAACTTTTTTTAGATGTATGCAATGGTTTTGAAAACAGGGCAAGAACAAGGTCCCCGGATGACAAATCCCCTTGAGAACACCTCAAAAAATAACAAAGAAATTAAAAAACTCCAAAAGAAAAACACACTTATACTCCCTCCATCTTATTGTAATTGTCGGTTTTGAGTTGTGCACGTTATTAAAGAAGAGGAATGCTAGCAACACTCACTTTTGAACACTCTCTCTAACACTCACTCTTTTATTGGTTTAAATCATTGTGAGTGTAGACTTTGGAAATAGAACCCTCACAAAGTGGTGGGACATGCATGAATTTCATCCAATAAAAGAGTGAATGTTAGAGAGAGTGTTCAAAAGAGAGTGTTGTTAGCATTCCTCATTAAAGAAATGATTGATTATGTTGATTTTGATAGTAAAATTAGTATCATTAACTAAAGAGTTTATTAAACATGCGGAAATCATTTTTAATCATTTAACTTTTTACACATTTAACTTTTGTTAACAGAAATCTTTTTTTATAATAATGTTGCCCTTTTTTGTCAATTAACTTTTTACACATTTTTTCTACCCTCACTTTCAACATTTTTAGATCCAAATGAGTACACCCCAACATGTTCATGTATGTGTTTTCCGGAAATCTTTTTTAATCATTTCCGTAAGGATGATATTAATTAACATAACATTGAATGTTTAACAACAAATGTCTAAGGATTCCCTTAAAAAAAATGAATGTCTAAGGATGCTTAGCCAAATTAATGTAGCACAATTAATTAACTTAACAACGAATGTCTATGTTTTCCTGTATCTCTGTTAATAAAAAAAAACGTGAGGATGGTACTGATTAGTCAACCAGAATTCTACAAATTGGTGTTCCAAACTCAAAATCTAGAAACATGGTTTTGTATTTTACCGAAATGTTCTCCGGATGTCATTGCGGATGAAATTGCGAAACATATACAAATCAAAATTGAATCAGATCTGAATCGGAATACTCTTTGCTGTGAAAAGCTTATGATTATGGACAAGAAGACATGATGGTTTCAGACTAGAAGACGATTTGAACAGGAACCAGAGATTACGCTCGATTTGTTACTTCCCGAAAAATATAGAATGTGTTTTCCGATAGCTTTGCAATTAGGAGAGGGTGAACGAAAAATTTTCGAAAAATCCAAGGAAAAAATTGGTGCTTTAACTTTATATAGAAGGGTAAAATAGACAATTCATATAGAATGTAGAAAAGAGAGTATAAATGTCGGGGTATAGGGTAAAACTTCCCCCGGTACAATATACTAGCTGAGGTATCTATATGGACCGGACCCTTAAATAAAATCTAGGCTAAATTGCACTTTTGCTCCCTTAACTATTTAGCCAGTATCGCTTTGGTTCCTTAATTAAAATTCGATTTATGTTGGTCCCTTAACTTCTCCTTGTTACACATTTTGGTCCTTTCCGTTAGTTTTAATTCAAAAACGTTAGATTTTCTTTATCTTTTTATCCTCTTTTTCATCTTCATATCATCTTCATCAACCTTTAACAACAAGAATCCTAGAAAAATTCCAGAAGAAAATGAAGAAAACCTAACGTTTTTGAATTAAAACTAACGGAAATGACCAAAATGTGTAACGGAGAAAAGTTAAGGGATCAAAATAAATCAAATTTTAATTAAGGGACGAACGCGATACTACCTAAATAGTTAAGGGACCAAAAATGCAATTTAACCAAAAATCTATATGTTGGGAAAGGAGACATAAAAGCTGAGGTAATTTTTTGTTTTTTTGCTTTTAATGAAAGATGAGTTAAAAGTTAACAACTTCTGTATAGTCCTCTCTCAAAACAAAAAATATATGGTCCCCCTCTCAAAAAATACTTCTATATGTGAAAGGAGACATAAAAGATGCTTAATAACTTGTGATTTGTTTTCATAAAAAAATAGGATAAAAAAATATATAGACATATAAAGATCGGCGACAATGAGAACTCATAAAAGCCTTTACCAAAGGAATTGAGTCCTCATTTTACAAGTGATTTCCACAATTAGGGTTGATAGTGGTTTGAAGTGGAAGGCATTTATCTTCAACGGCATTGGACAATTCGACCAAATGATCCTGCCATGTAAATTGCGTTTGCATGTCTTCGGTGCAGTTAAATAATCTTCCTTAAAGATTACAATTGCGATTCTATCACCTTTACACAAGGTTTAAGTAGTAGCTTTTTTAGAAGTTAAAATAACCCACTTAAATTGACATTGTGTATAATTAAATCTAACATCTTGATGAGGAGCAAATTTCAAAATGTCAAGGTAACATCATTAGACCAATCCAAATGGATTACAAGATTTAAGTAGTTGACTCAGCAAAATGTTGTAGGCCAGTTAGATCCGTTTTGCCACCCCTATTGTGGACCACCTACAATGTTGGTCCACCTTACATATTTGAGGTTAAACTTAACATATGTAGATTTTTTTGAGAAAAAAAAAGAAAAAAAAGATGAACTTGAGGAACTAAAACGTGGGTTTTATTAGTTACGAAACCAAAATGAAATCTGTAAATTAATTAAGGGGCCAATAAACCAAATAAACATTTATTAAAACATCTTTATTAATTATAATTTTTAGAATAGTTATAAATGATTTAAAAAAAAGGACACATATTATGAGACGGAGCGATTAAATTAAGTATTTTCAAAGTGATCTCATTGAACACGTCGATTGTATTTAATTATGCATTCAATAATCATTTTATATTAGTATAGTAATCCCAGTAATGAAGTGAGTAACCATCAATTGAGATTGAGACATGTCATTATTTAACTTTTAATCACTTGGTAGAATGTAGTATGTACTACTACTAGTTTGCATGTTTTGCTGCCGGCGCGTACTCTTAAGCGACAACAAGCTTATGCCTAGCAATTTGTTGAATAATTAATGATTAATTTCTTGATCAGATTCAGATATAGCAAAGGAATCACGTGGAGTTGTATTTGAACGAGGAAGAAATTAAATGACAAACAGAATTTAAAAAAATGAAACACGTTTTAAATCTTTCAAAAAAAAAAAAAAAAAAAATTAAACACGTTTTTGTAACGAGAAAAATTAGATTTAAGATTAAATTGAATATTTGGTCCTCTGAATAATTTTCAAGTTCCATTTTGATCTCATAGTTAATAAAAGATTTGTTTTGGTCCCTTAAATATGTTTTCGTTAGTCAATAGTTCCCTTATGTTAAATTTAACCTAAAATGTCTAAGGTAGACCGATATTATAGGTGGTCCACCATAGACCTTATTAATTTATTTAGTTTTAACCCTTCGATCATTTTAAAACAAAATAACATGTTAGATCATGTAAGACCATTGAATTTAATAGTGAACCACCAACGCATAATTTTGCCTTCCTTTCTTCATCTTCTTTCTTCTATTTCTTCTTCATCTTCATGTGATTTTCATCACCATCGGTCCATCATCCATCTTCAAATCCAAAAGACAAAAAAAATTAAAAATTCAATTTCATTTTTTTGAAAAACCAAATCTTCATCTCTTTTGCTCCCAAAACCCATAAATTCATCAACTAAAAAGAAAAACAACGCGTAATATATCTCTCCACTACACCATCATCATAATATAAACAACGCCAACTATAATTCTCATCTCTCACTTACTTTGTTCTTCCCTCACATACCTCAATTCCAGCTTCATAGATTGGGTCCGAAATGAAACTCATAAATTATTTAGAGAAAATATATAATTTAGGCTAGATTTAATGTATATAGGATTTTTTACTCAATTATTTTCAGAGAATAATACAAGAGTTAATTTTTCAGCTTCTATATTGTGTTTTCCAACCAATCTATACACCTCTTTTCTTTTCTGTTTTGATCTCTCCTCTCTCTCCTTATTGTGTCTTACAGAGTGGGAGTGGAGGACTCACCCGACGTATAAATAAGATTGATAGGATGTATGAATATAACAATCTAAAGACATAAAAGATGCTTATGCTATAGCTAAAGGTAAACAAATAAACTTTGTTTTGTTGGAAGAAAAAAAAGCTTTGCACATTAGATATGCTTTTATACATAAGGGAAATGCTATCAAGTGACTTTAGCATAGAGTACTTTATAAAAAATTTAAAGTGAAAATTTTATTTTGGGGTTGTGTATTTAATACATTAAAACATTAATAAAAAGTAATTTTTAACATAAAATTTATCAATTGTTTCCTTTTTTTAATCCTTAACAAAGTATCTGATATTTGATTTCAAGACCTTATGATGACTTATTCTGTAGAGGCAGCGGTTCAGTTTACAATACATTGAACATGCAGCAAGCATGCATGTAGGCATTTCTTTCTCTCTTCTCTAACCCGCTTCTATCTTCTTCCCTATCATTCCATCACCGCCACCGCCCCCTCTCCATATCTCCTTACAAATTGATTTCAATAATTTCATTTCATTTCAACAATGCAAGGATTGGATTGAATTTTATTTTATTGACGCTCTAAAAAATCTGAAATTAATTTCAATTTCTACTTTAAAACTCATAACAAGAACAAATCAGAGTTTGTAGGTTTTGATGCGAAAGTCTAGATCTAAGAGAAATGACTACTATAACCAGGCTTATGATTCTGGAACCTTAGCAAGAACAAGGATACTTATAACCACCACTACCAAAGCAACTCCAATGTCAACATGACGTTAGAGGTGGTGTTGGCGAGAGGAAGAGGGACGGACTCGATGGATATGATGAGATGAAGAAGATGAAATCGGAGAATTGAGAGGAGATTGAAGAAGGTGGGGATAAGGAATCAAGTGTGTGAGAGTTCGGAGAGCAGGGGGTTAGGCTTCTTAATCTCAATATTTTTTCCATGTCACATATATATGTGTTAAAAACGAGTAGATGTAACAAAGTTGAAATCTGAATAAGTACCTAGGGATGTTAATGGGTATGCATGGGGTACAGGTAGTATGATATCTGACACCGCATCGTTGGATAAATATGGTACCCCTGTCCGTCTCCGTACTCGTGTGGGTATCTCTATACGGGTAATCCACATGTATTTAGATATCCACAAATATTCGCGGGTTCTCATGAATTTTTGAATTAATTTTTTTTTTTGTACAAAGAAAAATACTTTTTTTTAATTACCTACAAACTTCAACTTTTAAAGATCCATACATAACATATTTCATTCAAATTTCATAATCCATACCATAATCCAACAAAAATCATGATTCTTACATAATCTCAAGCAAATTCATCATACCATAATGCCCTAAAAGGTTGCTATAATATATATTACCAATTGAAATATTAGTTTATTTCTCTAAAATTAGAAAGCCTTAAATTCTAAAATCATAAACAAGTAATGATGCTAAGGAGAAGAAGAAAAAAAAAAGATGAAGGAGGAGAAGAAAACCTAGCCGCAAAAGTAGAGGAAAGGAAGAGAAATTTTTGAAAGAATTTTGAGATAAAGAACAGAGAAGAGTGTCGTACACATTGTAAACTAGGGTTTTTTATATACATACATATGGATATTTAAGTAATTTATTAATGGGTAGCTAGGGATACCCGCGGGCACAGGTATCATCAAATCCGTGTCTGTGTTCATATAGTAACGGATTGTTAAATATCTGTTTATTATGCCAACGGGTACCCAATTAGCTACCCGTCCTGTGCCCATGACGGATTTTATCCGCGGATACCCGCAAGACACGGATTCCATATCATTAGTTAGAAATAGTTATAGCAGAAAACATTGTAACGTATTTGTTCCTATAGTGAGATGTTTTGTACTAAATTAAAATGCAAAGATATCTTGTACTCTTCTTTTGAATTATAATGAAATGGTAATGAGATTAATTGATCAAATTTTGATTCATCAATTACCTTATTGTCTAATTGTGCAATTTCCTTGATTACTAGAAAAAACATATACTAATTAAACAACATGCCTAACAAAAGCATAACACATGCTGATGAAAGGCAACCAAAAATACCAAGTCATGAAAGCAATAATACAATCTCCAACTATATGTTATACATGTGAAAATTAGAAAACGAGTAATGACATACATTACTTGCAAAATAACACCATATCTTAAATAGCCAAAACCATGCACATACATCATTATTCAAATTTGGATGGATATTAAGAAACTCAAATATTTATTCGGAAACAAAGACTATTTGTTTAAACTTTAAAGTAGTACGAAGATGCATAATATCTAGCATGGTAGGCTTTTTTTGACATATCAATATTAAGCAGTGGTGCCAGACATCTTCAAGAAGTCTTTCTTGAATTTAGAGGTAGATGTCATCTTGAATGCATCTTCTGCTTCATAGATAGAGGCAAAACAGAAGCCATATTTGATATCTGAATTAGGATGACGAGCACAAAAATTTCCACTACCCTTCTTTGTGCATTCCCTATGAGACATACATAAGTTAGGATGTTCTTCAACCTTCTTTTTAATAGAATCAATTGACTCGCAGGAACCTATACCCCAAATGTCTGGGATAAAGCACCAACAACCTTCGTCACAACCTTGTGCAACGCCGGGGCCGCAAAACGACAAACAGTCTCCTTCTATTTTCTTCATCGAGAACATTACTGTAAATGACAAAGCTAATTAAAGTTTGAAAAACATACACATACCATTATTATAAGATTAAAATTTATTATTTCCGTTGCTAAATTTTGTGGGTAATTTCGTTATTTTTAGCCGAGGACAGAGGCAAGCAGATATACATGCCACATATGCATGCCACTATAGTTGAGAGTAGATTATGTTTAATTTCTCATGATTTTTAAAACATAAATAGAAATGCATGCATGGTATATGTGTGTGTGTGTATATATAGGTGAGAAAGATGATTGAAATACATACAGAATGCGGCAAGCAAGAAGACAGCAAAAGGAGCGAGTTTAACATAAGCCATTGAATGAAATGCTATTGTTTGTTAATTATGAGCTCAACTTTGTATTGCTTTTCTTCATTTCTTTCATGCATCAATTTATAGACAAAATTAATGTTTTTACCTTATCCATGGATCCTCAAATTGTCTTATTAAATTCAGAAGCGAGTGACACGAGGTTAATTTAATAATCATTCCCACTAAAATACACAAGCTGAGGTAATTGTTAACGGCTTCTATATGATATCCCTCTAAAAAGAAAAAAACCTCTATATACAAGGTTCGACTATTAGTATAATAACTCGTGATCTAACTTCATACAAAATAAGCTGAAAAATAATTAAATAAATAAACATTATCAACATTTAAAGATTGGCGACGTGGCATCAACATCTTATATGTAATGCAATAGTCGGCACATAAGTTATTTTCAAGGGAAATTAGAACTCATATATAAAAGTCTTTACCAAAGTAAGTGAATCCCCATTTTCCACGTGATTTCCACAAGGTTGATACTCCCTCCGTATCAAAATACATGTAGTATTTTGACAATGTTCATTATTCACATAACTTACTTTGACCATCTTTAACTAATATATAAAAACAAATGTTGGCATATAAGATGTTGTTCGATTTGTCTCGATCAATATTTTCAAAATATCAAATTAATTATAGACAATAAAAGATACTAGTGGTCAAAGTTGTGTTTTAACCTGTGTGAATTTATCGACTGTGACATGTATTTTGGAACGGAGGAAGTAGTAATTTGGCGAGCAAGGAATCTACCATCATCGGCGTTGTACCATTCTACCAAATGACCCTGCCACTTAAATTATATTTCCATGTTTCTGGTGTATTTATATGATTGTGTGTGCGTGTATGGGAAATTACAATTTTGCCCTTGGGTGGGTTCTTACGAACCGTGTTACGTTCTCCGACTTTACGTCCCTTCACCGGCCAATTGAACCTGAGTAGAAACTCATTCCTGACTACATTGGTGCCTGTATTTAGGAGAACAGGAGAAATTGCAAGCATTCACTTCGTTTTGGAGGAGACATCTCATAATATTGAACTTGGTCCTTTGCATATTTTAAGAATTCAAAAAATAAGAAACGGAGAGAGTTACAGCGAAGGAGAACAAGAATCAACTTCGATATCAAATCTTCTTTCTTATTGTTTTTTATTGTAAGGTTATGTAAAATTAATTCTCTCTATTGTTGAGATTAAGTTAATTGTTATGAATTTGATGCAGATACTTAATTTTGATGGTTATATAAATTCTACTTCGTTTTATCTTTGGATTAGTTATGTTCTTAGTGATTTTTCCGAAATGCAATTTGAAAACGAACTTTTGATTTAGAAAGGGTGACATAGAATTTTTATCAAATGGTCTTGAATTAAATCACTTTTAGATTCTAATGCCTAGACATAGGGTTAGGTTTGCATTCACACACAGTCCAGTCATAAGTCATTGAATCAATTGGCTATTTTTCTCAGCATCGAAAGTCAATTGATACAACAGATTTTGCATCTTTTGCGAGACATGGAAACGTATGATGAGAGACGGGTGAAGATATAACTGAAATAGGAGTATATAATCGACTAAGGAAGGACGTGTTAGATGATTAGTTAATGAAGCTTAATCCTGATAATACAATCTCTTTATTCTTGTTTCATCACTTACACTGCATAGATCGAAATATATGTTTAATCAAAACCAATTTCCATACTCAAATATAGTTTTAATTGTTGAACGACTTTGGTATCGCACAAGTCCATGCGGTTACGATACTTTCAATACTTATTTTTGATTGCACTAAAAGCAACTCATCAAAGATTTCAACGAACATGGTCAAAATCACCTAATGTGGATGAGACGGTACACATGATTGAAGTGTTAAACTTAGAGAAATTAGGGTGAAAAATATGATCCATTTTGCTGGAATGTTTTCTTTTAGATGGTGCTAATACAATCTGTAATTGTTATTTGTCGCTAGGCTATTTAATAAATACATAATTACACAATTATAACTGTACAATAATGTAGAATATGTTGGTCTGAGTTGCACTCAAGTCTGTGCAAATCTGCTGGTATTAATGGCCAACAAATATGCACCAAATTTTCACTAATGAATAATTCTTCATTCAATACTATTTACATCCACCTTCATTTTGATGTTGGTTTCTACGAGCATCAATTTTTTAATTAGGAAATTATGAAGTTTATGTGTCATGGATTTCATGAGTATGTCATCAAGTTGAACAGATGTAGAGACATGAGGTAGAGTGATAATTTTTTAGTCATAAGCTTCCCTGATAGAATGACAATCGACCTTTATCTGCTTTGTTCATTCATCGTATACAAGATTTGCAGCAATTTTTATCGCACTTGTATTACTAGCATGCAGCGGAGCTGGTTGGGATTCTGAATAACCAAGTTCTAAAAGAAAACCTTGTAATCAAATAATCTTAGAGCATGATGCAAACATGGACCGATATTCATCTCTAGTTTATGATCTCTAGAATGATTCTTGTTTCTTGCATTTCTAGGAGGTAATAGCATCTTCTAAAAACATACACCATCCATTAGTATACTTCCTTGTGTATGGACATCTAGTTCAATTGCATTGATGTATGCTTAAAGTTGTATTGTTGCATATATCGGAAAGAAAATACCCCGCTTAGAAGTGGCTAGTAGGTATCTAATGATTCATTGCATTGCAGAAAGATGCAAATGTCTTGGATTTTGCATGAATTTATTGGTTGTGTGGACATCAAAAGAGATATCAGGTCTTGTGATTGTTAGGTAGATAAGACTTCCTGCCAATTTTATTAAAAAGTTGGGTCCTGTAGGAGTTCACCCTCACCATGTCATAGCTTTACATTAACCTATATCGAAGTGTCAACTAGAGCTTCATTGGTAAGACCAACCATATGAATAAGATCCTAAGTATATTTGTGTTGAGTGACAAACATTCCTTTATGATGGAATTTCACTTCTAATCCTAAGAAATAAGTGAGTAGTCCAAGATATTTCATGTGGAAAGTTGTATGCAACAATTTTTTTATTGTAGTAACAACCTTTGCATCTGAGCTAGTGATGACAAGGTCATCCACATAAACAAGAAGTGTCACAATTCCTTTTGAGGTTTGTTGTACAAAGAGAGATGGATCATAGCTGCTTTGGAGAAAGAAAAATCTAGGTAGTGTTGTTCTAAACATTTCAAACAACACTTTTAATGCATGTTTTAATCCATACAAAGAATACTTGAGTTTGAAAACAATATTCAATAATGAGGGCATAACAGTAGGAAGTTTGATGTAAACTTCTTCTTTAAGGTCACCATGGAGGAAGGCGTTTTTCATATCTAGCTGGTAAATTTGCCAAGAACAATCAATATAGCCTTGTAGTGATCTATTGATCCATTTGAACGAATCTTTTTATTGAACACAAATTTACTACCAAGAGGTTTAACAGATGAAGGACATGGCACAACATCTCATGTCTGATTTTCCTCTAGTGCAAGAAGTTCAACTTCTATAGCTTCCTGCCAACATTAATACTTCATAGCCTGTTTGTATGAAGAAGTATTTGGAACATATGCTAAATTTCTGTCAACGATAAACGTTTAGAATAAGCATATTTCTCTGGTAGTTTACAATCACGAGTACTGCAGCGTAAATGGGCTGGTTTAGGTTAAAATGTTGGATCAACATCTAGAGAATGATCGAGAGGGGGTGGTGGGACAGTTTGACGTCTTTGATAGACCAGTAGAGGTTCAGGAGTTTGTTCTCCTTTAGAACTATTAGGAAATAATGGCAAAACATACTTAAATATAGAAGAATGGCTATCTTGGTTAATAGCAAAAAAAAATATGAATTTTCTTGAAAGATGACATTTATTGAAACTCAAATCCTATGGAGATTAGGATCATAGCATAAAAAACATTTTTGATGGGCGGAGTAGCCAAGAAAAACACATTTAACATAATGAGTTGTAAGTTAAGTGCCTTAATGTGGTGGAAGATGAGCATAACAAATACAACTAAAGGTGTGAAGAGTATAACAGTTTGGTGGCTTACCAAATAACCTCAAGAAGGGAGAATCAATATTTACAACATGAGAAGGCAAGCGGTTAATAAGTTGGACGATTGTAGATAGTGCTTTACACCAAAACTGAGAGGGCATAAAGGAGTCCAACATTAAAGTACTAGTCACATCAAGAAGATGGCGGTTTTTTGTTTCTGCTGCCCTGTTTTGTTGGGTTGTGGATAGACATGAACTTTGAGATAATATGCCACTTTCCTACAATAACCCTTGAAATAAATGAGATGTGTATCCCCTAACACCCCTACTCCCATTGTTAAAACATAGCATTTTAATTTTAGACGAAAACTCAGACTAAACATAGGCATGGAAGAATTTAAATGCAATGAAGACTTCAACTCTATAGCACAAAAATAAACCCATGTGAAACGTCTATAGTTGACAATAAAAGTGATAAAATACTTGTATTGCGCATGAGATATAACAGGTGTCATTCCTCAAAAATCACTATGAGTTATATCAAATGGTTGATTTGCATCTTATTGGTGAATTGGAAAAGGTAGAATTTTAAGCAAATTGAACAACACTAATGGATGGGAAATGCATTTTGCAAGAACTCTTGATTTTATTAAATCATGAAGTACATTTAAGTTTGCGTGACCAAGACACTTATGCCAAAATTGGAAACTAACACTTGCATAATTACAAGAAATAAAAGGCAGTAATGAACATGAAGACAACAATGAATTAAGAGGAAAAAGACGTCCAACATTAGGCCCCTTCGTGGCCATCTTCCCTAAGTGTTGATCCTGCACATAACAACTAGAATTTAATAATTCAACTTTGTAACCATTGTCAACTAATTGACCAACTGAAATAAGGTTACTAGTTAGACTAGGTAAACATAAGCATTAGTGAGAGATGAGAAAATATCACTGATTGTTGTGATAGGTAAACTATTTCAATCTGCAATATGTATTTTCATATCACCACAATGTTTGACATTTTTAAGGGCATCAACATTGTTTGTCATATGATTAGATGCCCCATAGTCAAAATACCAAGGAGAACTAGGTGAAAAACTTTACCTAAAAGACCTAAAGCAAAAAAGGTTGAAACAATCATTTGTTGAACCATTGCATGCGTCAACATTGGTATAGAATAGAACTAGGAAAATTTGATCTACAAAAACAAAATAAGTAGAAGAGGTAGAAGAGCTGGGAAAGGCAGTGAAAGTTGTTGCATTTCACATTGGTGGTTTGATTGGACATTCTTTAAAAATGTGGCCATCTTTTTTCTAGTAGTTACATAACTTTTTAGGACAATGGGAAGCAAAATGTCCAAGCCCTTTAAAGTAGAAACATTGGAAATTACACATGTCACTCCCTCTAAGTCTTCCTTGAATGGCATACGCCACAGGGAGAGAAGAAAATTTCTTTTAATCCATGATTGTCTGAGTTAGGAGACATTGTTCTTAAAGAAAAAAAATTCATTAAGGCATTCATCCAAGTAGGAGACAATAGTTATGTTCATGAGATTAGTCTAAATGCCCTCAAAATCAGATCTCAATCTCATAAGAAATTGGTCTCGTGTTGTGGTCTCATGAATTGATGGGACTGCAGTTTGTCCCTCAGCTGACAAATCTTTATAAACAATGCCAGTATATCCAGCTCAGAGATTTATGAAATGAGAATAGAATTTAGAAATTGAAAGACTTTCCTGTTAAAAAACTGCAATTTCATGTTCAAGTTGGAACTTAAGAGCACTATTGTTCTGGCTCTAAATTTTTTCAAGACATTCCCACACCTTAGCAGCTGTGGCGAAGGGTCTGAGATTGAGGTCAATGTTAGGACCAACATATCCTATGATCCATGCCATAATATGTGCATATTTGGCCTCCCATTTGGCATGTGCCTCCTTGTTAGGCATGGGGTTGATACCGTCAACATTACCCTAAAGCTCCTTGCCTTTCACAAAGATATCTAACTGTAATTCACATGTGGAATAGTTCTTTCGATTAAGTCAAACAAAAAGAACATCAAACTTGTATAAAGACATCTTGATGAAGAAAAAAATATAACAATAGGGGAAAAGCAAACAAGAAACTAAAGAAATTGCTATGAGCCCTGGCAGGAAATTGAGGGACTGAAAGAACAAGAAAACTTAGAGAAAGGCAGTAAACTAGGAACAATGGGAACAAATAGAAAACTTTATTTGGATCGAAATCTGTTACCATGTTAAACTTAGAGAAATTTGGCTCAAAATTATTATCCCTTTTGCTTAAATGTTTTCATTTAAATAGTGTTAATACAATCTGTAACTGCTATCTACAGCTAGGCTATTTATTAAATACATATTTACACAATTATAATTGCACAATAATGTAGAATATGTTGGTTTGACTTACAATAAGTCTGTGCAAGTATGTTGGTTTAAAGGGCTAGCAAATATGTACCAAATCTCCACTAATGAATAATGTTGGTTTAAAGGAACCTCTTGCTTTTATTTACCATGTGCTAAAATTAATTACTTGCTTGTAAATAAAAGTCTAAGTGTAAATAAAATTAAGAAAATATTTTTGTATTTTGTTGATTTGGAAAGACAAAGTTATTTGCCTACGTACCAGAAGCGGGATCAAAATCACGTAGTTCGGGATAAAAAGCCGAGTGATTTGTTTGATTGATTTTAAAGTTTGAAAAGGTTTTTATAGGTAAGAGGCCGAACTGGCAAATTAGTGAAGTTGATAAAGCAATAATAAAAAAAAATAATAAAAATAATGCATGAGATGATTTTAAGGCATTAAATAAATATGATAAAAAAAGAAATAAGAATGCATGAGATGTTGATAATTCTAAATAAAAAATAAGAAAATAAATAAAATAAAAATACTAAGCAAAAAAAGCATTATATAAACCAAAGTAAAATCCCTAAATAAATAAATAAATAAATAAATAAATAAAAAAGAAGCTTTCAAATAAACTACGCTATGAAAAAGAAAATAAGGCATTTAATAAACTAGAAATAAAAAATGCAAAGAAAGAAACTAAAGATATAATAAAATAAGTAAAAATAAACTAAAATGATAAAAGGCATTTAAAGTAAACTAAAAAATAAATAAAACCCTAAAAAAAGGTATATGTGCTTAAAAATAAAAAATAAAAAAGACAATAGAAAATAAATAAAGCAAAAAAGAAATAAGAAAAAAAATGCAATAAAAGGAGTAAAATGAAATAAATAAATAAAATGCAGGGAGAAGAAAAGGGGGTGTGGTGTGTGTAGTGATCAGAAAACAAAAGAAATAAAGAAGAGTTGGGCTTGGATTAAAAACGAATCGGGTCGGTTCTTTTAAGTTGGGTCGGTTTAGAGCTTCACTATAAAAGGGAGAAAAAAAAGTTGATTTTCTTCTCATTCTCCTCTATACTCTCTCTTTCTTCAAAAAAAATGTAAAAAGCTCTCTTCCCACTCTCTGGATGAATATTCATCCCTTCCAGCGAGTTTTCTAAATTCCGACACGATGGCGGCGCCGCCGTGCCGAACTCCAAAACCTACCTTTTTCAACAAAAAAAAATCGCTTTTTTTAAAATCGTTTTCCTCCCCACTTTCTTGTTCTGACCTAAAAACTTTTAAAACCAATACGAAAAACCCTAGATCTAAGAATTAGTAAGCACTACCTTTTGAATGTTTTCTCTTCGGTATTGAGAATGGTTTGGATATGGTTTTTGGACTTGATGTGGCTATGAGGTCTTGATTTAGTTTTGTGTGTTTGTGGCTTTGGGGATGGTTTGGATTTATGGTTATGTGTTGTAGGTTTAGTTTTGATTCAAAAACAGGCTTGGTGTTGGTAGTATGTTTGGTTCGAAACAAAAATGTGGGTGATGGATTCAAAATGTTGGTATTGAGTTTTTTTTCGGTTCAGTGAGTGATTTTGGTGGTATGATATGTTGGTTGGAATATGTTTGGATGATTGTGTTTATTTGCAACGTTGCTGGATTTGTGATGTTTTGATGTTGTTATTGTGATATGGAATTCGTTTTGTTCAAGATTCTAGAAAAAAAAATTCTAGGGTTTTGATTTTTGTTGTTGGCCAAATTCTGCCTCAAAAAATCTCTGCCTCTCTCTTGGAATGTGTGCCCCCGAATGATTGAGGAATGCTTTGGTTATGTAGTGGAGAAATTAGAGTTGAGATAAAAATTGGCTTAGACAAAAATGCCCCTGAGTGGGTATCCTATGTAAATGGACAGCAAGACACAAGGACCTTGGACATTAAAAAAACAAATAAAAATAAAAAGAATAATAAAAATAAAAACAAAATATTAATAATAATAAAATAAAAAACGAAATTAAATAATAAAAAATGAAAACTAAATAAAAAATAAAAAGAAAATAAAATTAAAAATTGTCGCCTTCGGAACCACAAAAAGAGGTATTTTAAAATACCTCTCTCCGAAATTTCGTCTGAAACGACGGAAAGATTCGGTTTAAAAGACGAGAAAAAAGAAGAAAATTAGGTTAAAAAATGAGGTATGACAGCAAACTAGTCCAGCGAAATTGACACGGGAGAGAATAGATCAAAAAATCTTAAAAGGAGCATACTTTAAGGTCTAAAGTCAGCATCACCGGGTTGTCCAAGTGGGTGTCTATAATGGTTGATAACATTGGAGGAGTCACTCTAGTTACTCATGATTCGCGTTCTCTTAATTCTATGACTGGACTATTTGATAGTTTGGAGGCGGAAGCAATTGAGCAACACTACACGACATATTTGATGAACTTGAGATAACAATGGGAGGAACCTTACTCTTTTTTTTTTTGCTAACCCACCAATTCTTAGGGAAAGGGTCCCTAGTAATTCGGAGTTCGGCCGAGAGGTAAGTAAAGTTTGGTCAAATATTGTTCCACCCAGAAATTAAACTCGGGTTCTTCTGAATGATTCGTCTTTTGGTGGAGCTCATTAACCACTTGAGTCCTATCAATTGATTAAAAATCCTTACATTTCAAATAGTAAAATCGAGGAAAATTTGATTATTACTTGGCAAGGTAAACTTCTTTTTAGATATATACCTTGATGGTTTTTTACGCTACAAGAATTGGTGAACTTTGGGAGGACATGTATAACCAAGGGATGATTGTTCTTCAAGTTACATTGGGTTTTTTTATTTTTCAAAGAGGAGTCTAGGTTGCTTCATTAACTATACTATTGTAATTGTGATGTTACTTAATTTTCTTGTGGCTTCATTGCAAGAAAAAGTTCCACATAAGTTAATGAAGTTCAAAGATAAAGTTCCACTTGTAACAATTAGGAGGACTCTAAAACTGCCAGAACGGAAGATGGAGTTCTTATCACAGATTTTGCAGCTTAAAAAGTCAGAGGATATGTGGCTAATGAAATTTTTAGGAAAATCTTATATGTTATTGCAAATGTATTCTAACTTCAACCTTGAGGACAATGTTGATTTTAAAGGGGAAGGTATTGTAACGAAGCTTCTAGCTGGACGGTAAGCCAAATTCGGTTAGAGAGGCTTCCCATAATCTGTAAGTTATCCCAATTCCTAATCTAATCATTAGTGTTTTTGTGACCTCACAACAGTCTTGATATTTTTTAGAGTCTCGTTTACGATGAAATATGGTCAGAAAATGTGTTTATAAGTAAGAGACATCATTCACCTTACCTTATAAACTGATTTTGTAGAGTTAGGTCAAACCAAAAACCTGATAAAGTTTATTGTCTTGTTGTCTCTTTTCCACCAAACAATACATGCAATCCCCTACAGCATTGTAATGGTTGTGTGGTAAAATGTTCCTTTAAGTTTGAGTAGCTAGTACGTGCACTGTTCTTACTGAAGTTCATGTGTATTTCGATTACCTGGTACGTGCACAACGTGACATGAATAATGAAAATGTGCAACGAATATACTTTTCCAGTTTTATTAGGATATACACTTTTCCTTCCCTAGTCAAATATATAAACATAAAACAAAATGTTTATGATTAAGACATTAGGCTATTTATGTTTGGATTAGCAATGAGTTCGGTGGCACTGTGATTTTGTAAAGCTTCAAAATATAGTTTTTGCCAAAATCATAGTGGCTCGTCGTAATTCTATCAATCTCACCGTCAAACCAAACATTCATGTCGGAGCTTGAATAACTTATGTGCAAAATGGAAAATGAGTTTAAATTATTTTATTTTATATTCAAAATAACCTTTAATCAAATTGCTTTAAAAATTAAACAAAACAGTTGCTTCAAACTAGGGAAATCCAAACGTGCATTGCAGAGTCAGATAATTAGATGGCAACTTTCAGAAATTATAATGAACACACACAAACACTTGTCAAATGTCATTGTTAGCAGACATTTCCATAATATTTTTGGCATTGGTGGGGACTATTATCAAGATATGAAGCTATTGTTGAAAAGGCAAAACACCTTGATGCCTTTTAGGTACATATACAAGTGAAAAAACACATGAGAAGAATCTATGCAATATGCTATAATCTTATCAGTCACAACAATTAAGTTGTACTCACTAAATAGGCAAATAGTACAAATTTTATGTCTAAATTATGCAATGGGAACAGCTAGAATTTCCCATTCTTTTGTTTTCATTTGATTAGTGAATTTCACATTCTTTTCACTCACTACTAATAATAGCTAACAAACACATTATATAAAGACCAAAACAACTCAAAGTCAAATTTATGCAAGAAACAGCTAGCATTTCCCATGCCTACAGCCAAAGGACATTTCAACATATTGAACTATTTGTAAGTTATGTATAAAAGTAAAAAGATCAATGTAGAAAGATAAATTAAAGATAAGATGCTGTTGATTTATGTGGCTGCTACCCTCATATCTATAACATGCCAAGTAATTTGTAACCTACAAACCCTTTGAAGTTTGAACCATGAATATGAATCCAATGCAACTTGAGTTCCACTTCTCCATATTCAACATTTCTTAATCTAAGAACCATTTTATGGAAAACTTTGACATCATTTGGAACAATGTGACACTCTTCTGATAAGCAGTTTCGTCTGCTAGGTTACACAATACACCCTTATAACTATAGTATCATTTGGGAGACCTTCCAACTGCATCTATACTGCTTCAACAAATGGACCGATGTTCGGCATCCCCCTTTTCATCGTCCATTCTAAATGTGTCCTTCTCTTACACATACTGCATTGCATCGTCATGTTTATATTATATTTTGTCTCAAATTCTGTCACTTTAGAACATTCTTATAGGATTAAATGTTATTTTTTCGATAATATTTTATTTATTTGTATCTCAGCTACGGTATACTATTAATTAGTCTTTTCACCTAACTTGTGTTACAATAAGGACAATTTAGTCAAAAAAATTGATTTACCAAGGAAATGAGAATAAATCATTTCACGAAACAGAAAAAAACAAATTGAACTAATCCTAACTTTCATGATCTTCTACAGGCATATAAAGTAACAAATCTATGCTTTAGATGTTCATAATTTAACATGTTTTTGCTATAAGGTAATGTTTGTATGGTTTGAGATGTGTTCTGTCATATACAGATCAAATTTCTGTCAATTGAAAGTCTACTCTTGATTACTGTCATATGATACTACTGATACATGCATCAATGATAATAGTTAAAGCAAGCAACTTTCATTTCTTTGATAAACCTAAATTTTGATTTTGAAACACACAAAATGTTAAAAGAAAAGTTACTTACTAGATGGATTGGAGTATGAGGATCTGAAATGGATAAAGTCAAGTCCTCATTCTACTCGGGTTTTAGATGTGGACTCGGACACAATCACTTAAACTTACAAAGTCATACTCTTACCAACCACGGATTGACTCCAACAATGCATCTCTTTTAAACTCTCTTCTGATTTCATTCTTCTTGCTAAAGTTCATGTGTCTCTATTTTTATTACCTAGTGTGCATGACTACTTAAGTAAAGAATGAAAAGATTAAATCTTCAAATTGATCTTTAAAACTGTAAGATTGTATCAACTTAGTCCTCCACATTATCAATATTATAAAATGATCTCAGAAATTACAAAAATGTTGATCAATTTGTCTTTCTGTTTGGATTTGTTATCAGATACGACTTTACAGCATGATTCATTTAGGTTCAAATTTATCCCTGATGTTGCCTACTTAATGTCATTCTGGTCTCTACAAATACAACGAGGGACGAGTTCGATAATGTGAACAACTAGATTGTTATGTTCTTACAATTTCAAAGATCAATTTGGGTATTTACTAAATAACATCTATGAACTTCAGGAAAGAGTGCAAATCTGCAATAATCTTATATGTTACAACAATCATAAACTGTACTTACTAAATACTAGTTATATCAACTTTAAGGTCATGTTTCAGCATATACAAGCAAATATGCCTAAGTATTGCACATATTAAACCCCCTTTTTCCTCTTAAGAATTTAACTTTTATGTACTCACAAATTATATCACCAAATAAAATGGTTAATCGATTAAAATTACAGGAAAAACATACAGAAAATTTATTAGATCATCCTGCAACAGATCCTTTTTTTCACTTGAAAATTATGTTTCTCGTGTTCCTTGTACATTACATAAGTCGAACACAATTCAAGTATGCAATGGAAACAACTAGCATTTCCCATTTCTTTTCATTCACTACTAGTCATTACTATATACTCAATGACAAACAGCAGAAAAACAAAAAAGACATTTCAACATATAAACTACTAGTAAATAATGTGAAAAAGCATAATCTGTTTATACGGCTACAACTGTCATACTTATGACATCCCAATAAGTATTTAGTAACCTACATACCCCTTGAACCAGGAATGTCAACCCAGTGCAACTGGAGTTCCACTTCCCCAGATTCAACATTTCTTAGTCTAAGAACCATGTTTTGGAAAATTTTACCATCTTTCCAAACAATGTGACTCTCTTCTGCTAAGCAATTTTGTCTGCTAGGTTGCACCCTTGTAACTATAGCCTCATTTGGGAGACCTGCCAACCGCATCTTTACTGCTTCAAAAAATGGGCCGATGTCAAACTCAGCATCCCCCATTTTGTCGTCCAAGCTGAATGTGTCCTTATCATACACATACTGCATTGCAAGGTCATGTTTAGAATATTTTGTCTCAATAAACGCCACATTTGATAATGTTCATAATCCCCAAAATTTAACATATTTTTGCTATAAGGTAATGTTTGTACGATTTAAGACGTGTTCTGTCATATACAGATCAAATTTCTACCAATTGAAAAGTCTTATCATGTTTTCTGTCATATGATAATAGTGATATGCATCAGTAACAACATGATAATACAGATAGCCAAACTAAAGCAAGAAAATTTCATATCTTTTTAACCCAAATTTTGATTTGAAACACACACAACGTTTAAAGAAAAGTTACTTACTAGATGGATTGGAGTATGAGGATCTGAAATCGATAAAGTCAAGTCCTCATTCCACTCAGGATTTAGATTCTTCTTCACTACCCTGGTCTTCAGCTTCTGCATCAAACATAAAATGCAGCAATTAGATGGATATACACAGACAAGAAATGCATAAGGCTGCTACCTATGTAGCACTCATAATTCACAGTAAAGGCGTGTCAAATGTCCGCACTTGTACGATACTGACACATGTAATTACATTTCAGTTGTTCTACTTTCTCAAATTACTAACGGTAACAACGTGTCAAGCTGTCAGCTTTGGTGTCGGTGTCTGCGCTTCATAGTGTTCTACAATCTAACATTAGCTAACACAATAACTCCAATAGGAGAACAATTTATTGTTGATTATATCGTGCATTCTTACCATATAATATATAGCTAGGATTTATTATATTCTTAATTTCCCGACTCATAAATTCCAGACTATCAATCAATAAAATTAACTGAATTGGAGTGTTGAGTACATAGCCTAAAGACAGTATAAAAACAATGATTCAAAAGTCTACTTTCAAATTCTAACAATTAATTTATGAGAACAACTGTGACACTTCTAATCAAAGGCGTGTATGTCTGACACGTGTGTCAGTATGCGACACCAGTACAACACTGACACATGTAATTACATTGAATTATGTCATTTTTTCAGATTATTATTGGTGTCAACAAGTCAGTGTCTATGTTGTGTCCAGTGTCCGTGTTTGTGCTTCGAAAACATCTCAAACTAAGTTCTAAAACCATCTATGCATGTTGAAATGAAAATCATGACATGAAAACATACTCTACTGTTTGTCACATAAAAAGTCAAAAACATTAAAATCAAAGCTAAAGACAGAAACAGCAGAGTCAATGAAACACAACAAAAAAAACATAAAATAATTAAGATTAGAGAAACAAAATCAAGAGAAAGATTAATTAACAAAAAGATTAACACATTCAAGAAGCTCTAAACAAAATTCTAAGAATTCCAAGAACAAAACAACCTAATTGATTAACAGAAAGGTTAGACCAAGTGAAGAGAGTTGACCTGTTTTCCCATTTTGATGACAACATAAGGATCACTGCTGACTACATCTCTGATAGCAAGATTAACACCTCTTTGAACATGAATTTTCAGAAGTCCCAACAAATTCTCCATGAACACAGAATATGTGTTAGAAAATTCAACAGTGTTGGTTTTCAGATAGAAAACGTGATGGCAGGGACCTCTGACCAATGTAAACATATACTTATACTTATACTTATTTATAATACTATATGATATGATTATTTTTTTTTTTGTCCTTTCTTAATTGCAAAAAGGGGTCTATGAGAAGTGGTCTTTTTATTGGCCTGCCATACCCATTCATTCAAAAAAAAAAAAATTATATTGTTTCATATTTTCATAATGTAGTAATCAGTAATTTTGAAATTCTAGAATGAATTGATATTCTTACCATTTAAGTCAGTATTGTGTGGTGCAGGTGTAATCATACCATAAATAAAAACGCGTCTATTCTAATATACTCCAAAAATGATATAAATAATAAACTTGCTGTCAAAAAAATATAAATAATAATAGTAAAAAATCAATTATGGCATATTTATTTAATTTGGTAAGTACGCCAAACATAGAATAGAATCCTAAACTTATAAAAATATAATACCTTCCAACTCATAAGCGTACTTTTAAGGTCACCGTCAAAAGACAAGGTACCTTAAGGTTTTCACACATTAAAAGTTGAATGAATAAATAAAAATTTTGTAGAAAATTACTTTTATTAATTATAGGGGGTTAATTTATTTTTTTTGCTGACAGGGGTTTATTATTTTAGTAATTATATAATAATAAAATATAATCAATTGAATTTTTTTTTGAACAAGCAAAAATGAATTATATTACCACAAACATCATAATTGTTGCACACAAGGTGTGCCAAAACAATCACAGAAAGATCAAAATCCTGTCAATATTACAACAAAGTCAGTCGATGTCCATACATACAAGCGTGCTCGACCACCAATTATTGATCAAACTATCATTATCTCTTGGTTACAATCTGAATTATCAAAACTTTTTTTTAGTGGTAGATATAGGTCAGGTTGTTTTATAAGGGTCTATGGTCTGATCTACTTAAGACTCAGCTCTCGGCTTATCTCGTTCAATAAAAAGGCTAGACTCATATTGTTTAAATGGTCTATTTATTCAAATAAACCAAACTTAAACTCTACTCTCTAAAATGCCTATTAGATTTATCAAGTCGGACTATATAAAGTAATTAAAATAAAATATATTTATATATATATATATATATATATAATAAATACAAATGATCCCAAAAAAATATTAAATAAAGTTGTAACACAAAATTTAAACTATTTACGGTTCTATTGAACTTTTTGGAAGTAGGCCAAATCAAGCATTTGAAAGTAACATGTCATATTCAAGCTTTAAATTTGTTAGGGATAAATAAATGCATTTTTTACTGGTAAAATTATTGAAAAATGGTATTTGTATAACTATTTTATGACAATTTTTGTAAAAACATGTGAAGTATAGATACTTTAAAATTAATGATGTACTGTATCAGATACGTATTCTGGACTGATACTTTGCCCCATATGCCCTGATACGTATCGAAAAAGTATCCAATAATTAAATTTTATTTCTAAATAAAACAATTGTTCGATACTTTTCAAATACTTCGAATATACGTGAGAGATACGGTGGTGGAAAACCGATACGCACGGGATACACGATATTTCTATTTTTTCCAGTTTTTTCTTAAAAAGAAAAGAAATGAATATAAGTGTTAACTCAAATAACACTTAACTCTTAAGTAATGAATATTAGGCAATGATGTTCCTTTTGGGGTATAGTATAGCAATAGCGATGTTCTTTTTAGGATACAATAAATATTCTATATTTGGGATATATCTAATTGACTAAGGAATGATGTTCTCGTTTTAGGATATATCATATATGTAATTTACTAATTGTCAATTTCTTTATTATTAATATTACTTATATTTATATTTTGTTATTGTCCACCGAATGTTTTGAGAACGTTGTTGTTGTTAATTGTCATGTGAAGAAGAATTACTTATATTACTTATATTTATATTACTTATATTTATATTATGTATAAATATTATGTAATAATTACTTATAAATATAAATACATAATATTACTTATATTACTTATATTATGTATTTATAAGTAATATAAGTAATATAAATATAAATACATAAATATATAAATACATAATATTACTTATATATATATAAATACATAATATAAGTAATATTACTTATATTACTTTATATATTACATAATTTAAGAAGAATTGTATTAGAGAGGGTGCTATAGTCTATAAACTAAATTGATTATTTAACATTTATAATTTTTATTTTTTTTTGCATTTACGGGTGGGGGAGGGTCAGGGATGAAGAAATCCCAACTCTAGTCTGGACTTGGGATCAAGATGAGGAAATCCCAATGAAGATCTGGGACACGAGCGAATTTTTTGCGAGGAGTCAAAGTTTGAATAATATTACCACTTTATGTATGACTTTATTTTTAAAGTGTAGTATCTATATAAATATCATCAAATTAAAGAGTGATTATTAAAGAAAGCGTTCATAACACTCGTCTAAAAGAGAAATGTTATAAACACTATTTCTAACACAAGAAACTTTTCTATGGATACAATCACAAATGATAAATATTTGGGTACACTCACATCAAATGCAAAAATTTAAAACAAAAATAATTAGATTACATCAATCAATATCATTTAGTTTCATTCTCTTTTAATTTTTGTATTTGATGAGAGCGTGTCTAAATGTTTATCATTTGTGATTGTGTTTATAAAAGAGTTTCTCTTATAACACTCCATCTAGCAACAAACAACAACAACAACAACAACCAAGCCTTATCCCACTAACTGGGGTCGGCTACGTGGATCAAATGACGTCATAGTGTTCTATCATAAACAAATTTGGATCCAACTCATTGACCTCTAAATCATTTCTAATGGTTTCTCTAATAGTTTTCTTTGGTCTTCCTCTACCTCTTTTAACTTGACTCTCCTCCATTTGATCTACTCTTCTTACGAAGACATCTACGGGTCTTCTCTCTACACATCCAAACCATATAAGTCTATTTTTACCAACTTTTCTACTATAGGTGCTACCCCCACTCTCTCTAATGGTGTCATTCCTAATCCTATAATGTCTAGTCTTACCACTCATTCAGCGCAACATCCTATCTCTGCTACATTTACTTGATTTTCGTGTTGAATCTTAACCACCCAACATTGCGTACCATACAACATCGTCGGTCTGACTGATGTCCAATAGAACTTTCCTTTCAATTTAAGTGGCACTTTCTTATCATACAAAACACATGAGTCTCTTCTCCATTTCAACCACCCAACTTGAATACGATGACTTACATCTGATTCTATTTCTTCGGCATTTTGTAGTATGGACCCAAGATATTTAAACCGTGTAACTTGGGGGTATGATATGATCTCCAACTTTCACCTCCAAGGTAGACCTATTTCTCCTTTTGGTGAAGTTACATTCCATATACTCTGTCTTGCTTCTACTCAGACGGAAATCATACGCTTATAAGGCTTGCCTCTAGGTCTCTAGCCTCCCGTTCAATTCTTCCTCAACTCACCAAGCAAGACTACATCATCTGCAAAAAACATACATCTCGATGCTAACTCTTGGATGTGTTCGTCAGTACATCCAAAACTAAAGTAAAAAGATAAAGACTTAGGGTTGACCCTTGGTGCACTCATATTGTTATGGGAAAATCTTCGGTAGCCCCATCCTACATCCTCACACTAGTCGAAGCTCCCTCATACATATCCTTCATAGCTCTAATATATGCAATCCTAACCCCTTTCTTCTCCAGGGCTTCCACAAAATCTTTTTAGGAACTCTATCACACGCCTTCTCCAAATCAATGAAAACTAAGTGTAAGGCTGTTTTATCCGTCCGATATCGCTCCATCATGCATCGAAGTAAGTAGATCGCTTCCATACTTGACCTCCCATGCATAAAACCAAATTGGTTATTTGTAACTCGAGTCTCCTTTCGTAGTCTTTGTTCAATCACCCTTTCCCATAACTTCATGGTATGGCTCATTAGCTTAATTCCCCTATAATTCGTGTAATTTTGTATATCCCCCTTGTTCTTATAGATTGGAATTAAAGTGCTTCTTTTCCGCTCGTCTGGCATTTTCTTCGTCCTCATAATCTCGTTAAAAAGTTTTGTGAGCCACACAATTCCTCTATCGCCAAGACTCTTCCACACTTCGATCGATATGTTGTCCGGCCCAATTGCCTTGCCACTACTCATCCTTTTCAACGATTCTCTAACCTCGTGCTCTTGAATCCGACGATAATAGTTGTAGTTTCGGTCCTCCTCTCCGATGTCTAACCTGTTAGAGTCTTGTAAGATCTCATATCCTTTATTGAATAAGTTGTGGAAATACTTCTTCCGTCAATCCTTAATATCTCTTTTCTGAACCAAAACTTTACCCTCTTCATCCTTAATACATTTCATTTAGTCCAAGTCTCTTGTCTTTTTTTCTCGTCCCTTAGCAAGCTTATATATAGATTTCTCTCCCTCCTTTGTACGTAAAGATTGGTATAATCGTTCATAACCTTGAGTTCTCGCTTTGCTCACCGCCTTCTTAGCCTCTTTCCTAGCTATCTTATATTTATCCAAAGTTTCGGCATTTTTACACCTAGACCAATCTTTAAAACAATCTCTTTTGATCCGAAATTTACTCTGAACACTATCATTCCACCACCAAGATTCTTTACCCCTAGGTCCAAAACCTCGAGATTCTCCCAACGTCTCTTTTGCTACCTTTTTAATCTCATGTCCCATCCTCTCCCACATATAATTAGCGCTTCCATGTGGTTGCGTGAAACCTCCCTCTAATATCTTGTGTTGGAATATCCTTTGTTTTTCACCCTTTAAATGCCACCACTTGATTCGCGGAGCCCCGCTATGGCTTCTTCTCTTTGCACTCCTCTTAACCCTTACATCCATCCCCATTACTCTATGTTGGGTAGTTAAGCTCTCTCCAAGTATGACTTTAAAGTCCAAACAAATCTTCCCGTCAGATTTACTAACAAGAAATAAATCTATCTGAGAACATGAAATCTATCTAACATTTACACTTTTATTGGATGAAACTATATATGCAAGTCTCACTATTTTATGTGTGACTCTTTTGTAAAATATGATACCCGCGTGGATTTCTTACGATAAAAAATGAGTGTTAGAGAGAGTATAAACGAGAGTGTTCATAAGACTACTCTCTTTATAATTAAGTTGGTGGTTGATAACATGAGGGAAACATGTTAAAATAGTATCAATGGAAACGAGAAAAGTGAGAAATGTGAGTAATGTATTTTTAATGGAAAAACAAATTCGTTTATTATAAAATGCTAAGAGGGGAGCAATATAGTATCGTCTACTTATTGTGGGGATTTTGATATTTTGGGGCTAGTGCAGCTATATTAATTTGCCATCAACAAATAAAATATAGATAATGTTAATGAGTGCCCTTAAAGCATTGGTTAAGGGGTTAAAAATAGTAAATTTGCATCAAAAAGTGGTGTGATTATTACTAAGACAAAAATAAAAGTTTATGTTTTTAAAGCAAAATTTCTATTAGTGGATTCATTAATCAATGCCCTTAGTGCACTGATTAGCCTTAACAATTTAAAAATTAAGATTCATGTTCGACCAAGATACAAGTTTATGTATGTATTGTTCCGTTGTTTGCATAAGTCATGAAATTTAACAACAACAAACGTTGTATTCGAAAACCTAAACATGTGACACTTTGTGTGTTTTTAGTGCAGAAAAATGTAAGGTTTATATGAGAAGATTTTTTGCGTTACAATAAACTTGAAGTTCAAGGTTTTGAAGAAATGTGCAATATTCAATTCTAACTTCATAAGAATCTGTTCAATATTCATAATCCTAACTTCATCTTCTTTTTTTTGAGAGAGTAATCCTAACTTCATCTGTAAAGTTGAGCCCCTGATGGTCTTTTGATATGCTATGATCATGGGAATTAAAAATGCTCTTTATACAAAATTTAACTCAGTTATCAATGCTCTTGACAAAGCACATATGGAATGTTGGTCCAAGGTTTCATATGAAAGGCCTTTGTCTCTTTGATGTCTAAGAAATATATGGATTAACCGTGTCCATTCAATTCAAATGCACTCACATCTTTAGAAAAGGAAATGAGTGTGTGGACAAGCTTATTTACAATGTTCAAATCATTCAAGATATAGAATGGTGGACCATTTATTCTAATTTCATTGCGAAAGAGTTCTTTAGAGATACATTTGGCCTTCCATACTACTCCCTCGGGTTATTATAAGAAACAATTCACGTTTTATGTTTGTTAAATAATTGATGTGTTTGTTCTATGTTATAGAACAAATATATCTTTTTTTTTTGCTAAGTCAAAAGAGTGGGCAGACATCAAGGGGAAGCAACGACATTCCAACTAGGTTGGCACCCCGCAGAGCCCCCATCCTATGCCGCCAAATTCAAAGAAAAATTTTATTTAAAAAAAAGGGGGAAAAAAGAGGGGGACTAGGCCAAAACCCTCAAAACAAACAAGTAACAAAGCGGAAAAAACATAATAAAAGAAAAATCGACGGTCTACGGGACCCGAGAGCGAGGGAAACAACACCGAAAACCAGACCGTGCCGTGTGTCGAGTGTCCCAAATTAGCCAGCAAATCTGCACAACAGTTTCCTTCCCTGAAGATGTGAGAAGTAATGACCTGTATACCTTTGTTACAAGTGTTATGTCAACGGTTACGGAGTAAAACCGGAACCAAGGAGCAATTCTTAAAGACCAGCAGAGCACTTGTTGAGTCACTCTCTAACCAAACATTCATCCAACCGTGTTGAGCCGCATACTCCATAGCAAGTAGAGAACCATATACCTCAGCATAAAAAACCGTTGATAAACCAATGTTACAAGCGAAAGCTCCTAAAAGGGAACCACGGTGATCCCGGAACAGCCCCCTACAGGCTGCATGAGTACCAATAAGGGAGCCATCCGTGTTCACTTTGATCCAAGGAGCCAATGGGGCCTTCCAATGAACCAAAATCAAATCACTAACACGTCGGTTGTGGGGAGAAATCGATAGAGCATCCAAAATATAACCATCAGAAGCAATACATTTCCCTGTAGAAATATTACCACTAAAACTAATAGTAGCCTGAAGACGCACCTTTGTCGAATGCAGAGAGATCGTTTGGTTATTGAACCGTAAAGAGTTACGGGCCAGCCATATGCCATGAAGCGTGTGCACCACCGAGGCCACAAAAATGTCACGAACCTGTGAGGAACAATTTTGTGGTACGGAGCTGAGAAGGGCCGCAAAAGAGACCAAATTAAAGGGTAGATGAAGAATAGCTCACAGCCAACACCAAATATTTGTTGCAAAGGGACATCGAAGAAATAGATGGTCGGAGGACTCGTCCGTTGTCATACATAAATTACAAATAGAGACTGTTATACAACCTCGACGACGAAGGTTTTCATCTGTGGGCATTTTCCCATGCATAAGGCGCCAAAGAATAAAAGAGCATGAAGGAGGGATGCACGACTTCCATATCAAAGCCGCCCAAGGTAGAGGAATTGAAGCTGGCATAAGGAAATTTTGAGCCAATTTTGAGGTGAGCTTACCATCGGAGGAATGAAGCCAAACAAGATAGTCGGACAACGGGGCGGATGGCAAAACAATATCAGCAACACGACTTGACACCGCAGGATCAGCAAGCAAAGCCGCAGGTAAATGCACAACCCTATCGACAACATTGGCCACTAAAGCTCGTAACTGTTTGTGATGTGCAACAAATCAACCAAAGAAATACCAAGCCAGTTATCAGTCCATAGTTTAATATTCATGCCCGTGCCCACAATCCAAATCGAATTGGAGGAAACAGTCTCCATGCGATCTTTTATTCCACCCCACACCGAGGATTGAAAATAATGATTAATCGGTTTGCCATTTTTCAGAAAATGCTTGCGTAACAGCCCTGCCCATTGAGAATCCCCCGATGAAAAAGTCCAAGCAAGATGAAGAATCAAGGACTCATTAATGAGGCGAGTAGGTTTAATGTCGAGACCACCCGCTGCCCAAGGTCGACACATAATCTTCCAAGAAATAGTGCATACTTTGCGAGTGTTAATGTCACCACTCCAGATGAAATTTTTTATCCAAGTATCTAACTGATGAAGAAGACGTTTTGGCCACAAATAGATATGAAAAGAATACACAAGCATACCATGAATAATGGATTTAATAAGCTGCACCCGTCCCATAATAGTGAGCATTGTACCTTTCCACGTTGCAAGCTTTACTTTTATTCTGTCGACAATAGATTGGAAGTAGACCCCTTTCGGTTTGCCTGTGAATATAGGGCAGCCAAGATAGGTAAAAGGAATGGTACCAACACTATATCCGAGCATTCCTGCAATCATCTGAGAACGAGAGGTCGTCATAGCTCCCGAGTAAAACCGGCTTTTGCTATTATTAATAATCTGCCTAGACACCTCAGAATAATCGTTAAAAATTTTCAGCAAGCATCTAATATTTTGTTTTGTACCTGCACAAAATATTAGAACATCATCCGCATACCAAATGTGAGTAGGGATAGAGGTCCCTCGACAATAAAACATAGGCGTAATCTTTCCCGCATAACATGCCATAGAAATTTCCCTGCTAAGAACCTCTTCAGCAATACAAAAGAGAAGTGGAGAAAGAGGATCCCCCTGTCGGACGCCACGAGAACAAGAAAAAAAACCCACCGCCCTACCATTCACCAAAATAGAAAGCCTAGCTAATTGCAAAATAGCCAGAATCCAGTCAGTAAACACCGAGGAGAAGTCGAATTTTCTGAGCACCGCAACCAAAAAACTCCAATCTAACGTGTCAAAGGCCTTTTGGATGTCAACCTCCAAAGCCACATTCCCACCAAACTGTCTTCTGTCAATCATATTAACGGCCTCTGATGCGAGAATAATACATTCTGAAATATTTCTATCACGGAGAAAGCTCCGCTGCTCCAGAGAGACGATGCGCATAGCAACAATAGAGAGCCTGTCAGCTAATATCTTTGTAACAATTTTAAATTGAAAATTTGCAAGAGCAATAGGTCGAAAGTCTCCCATTGCCTGCGCCCCTATTACCTTAGGAATAAGAACAATCATATTGGAATTAATATATATCAATTATTCAATAAATCTAAATATATATTTTTTATGATAAGAACCGTGAGAGTATAATTTTTTCTTATGATGTGTTTGTTTCAGGTTTATTAAATTTATTTTTAGAAATAATATTTTTGGAATATAAAGATGTGAATTTTATTCCAATATATTTAGAAAAAATATGTTTGTTTAACATTTGTAATATTCTCAGTCAACTTTTTTTTTTTGACAAAATATTCTCAGTAACCTTAAAAATAGGAAGATTAATAGATAGTTACATGTTAATTTATTTTCATCTTCATAAGAACTTTATTCTCACCGTTTTCTTTCGGAAATTTTTTCTATTCTCAAGAACATTTTACGACCGAAAATAAATTTTAGTAAATCTATAACAAACAGAGACATATATATCTCTATCTTTTTATATCTAAAAATTTACGAATATAACTTAAAATGAACACACTCTTAATCTTTATATTTATATTATTTTTTTTGGTTACAATCTTTATATTTATATATGTAACTACCTATTTATTTATATAATATTAGACGATGAGTTAAATGGCTGTGAAATGTTCGGTGCCAACTATTCACAACTAGTGTGTATGCCCTCTTGTCATGCACGGGATCAATTCTATTTGTAATATTGTTTATTTAGTAGGATGATGTTTTATTGGCTACCTTCGTGCGACATAATTTTGTTTGTTCAGCTTGTTACAGTGTTTATTCGGTTTAGATCAATGGCTTTGGTATCATCAATGTTTCAGATCCAAATCCATCAATATCAATATATCATCAATATTCGAAGGATAATGTATTTTGTTATTGACTTAATTGCACTTTTTGTCCTCCTATTTTACCCAACTCACGAAATCGATCCCCCTTTTATAAAATCAAACAATCTTAATCCTCTGTTTGTATTTTCTGACACTTTTAGTCCTTACCCCCTATAAGGTTTCCAAAAACATCGATGTGTCCAATTTTTCAATGAGTTTCTTGAAAAGTAATGATGTTACAAAACACATCATTTTCCACATAAGTAAAACATTTTACAATTATTCAAAAATTATAGTTTTATCAAAATTAAAGATTAAAAAAACTAAATTACAAATCCATTCATCGAAATATCATATTAAAAATTTTGGGTTTCCAAAAAAGAAATTAAAAATCCTACAATATTTATCTTCTTTAATCTTCATCTTCAAAAGTCAAAACCATGTCTTTTCTCTCGTATCTCACCTCACTCCTTAAGCCCAACATTTTCTTCACATATTCAATCACCATCTATTTCTTATATCGTCTCTCTTATCTCATGTCAATCCATCAACCATCAACTACTTTACATATTCAAACCCAGAAAGCCACATCACACACCAACACATCTCTTCTCTCTTATCTCCACCTCTCTCCTTTGAACACCATCCTTTTTCACAGAAGCAAACCCAAACAACAAAATATCATATTCTTCGTGCATTCATCACTCGATGGTTCAAAACCACCAAACAACAAAAGCGGCTTTGATTAGTTGATAGATATTCAACAACTATTGAGAAATAAAAAAAATGATTAATTAAAATTCAGCCATATCTATTTCTTTTATGGGTTAGTGATGTTTGTAGTTTTGTGTTGCGTTTTGATTTTGAACCAGATCTGGTTAATGATGACGATGATGTTTGTAGTTCTGTGTTGTGTTTTGATTTTGAACCAGATATAGTTAATGATGATGATGATGACGACGGATATGTCGCGATGATGCTAGATGACGATGGTGGTGGTGGAGGTGAATATTGAACCCTGATTTATCTTTTCCCAAGTCTTTCTTATATCATTGCTTTCTTCACATATTCAACCACCCTCTCTTCCTTATATCTTCTCTTTTATCTCATGTCAATTCCTCAACTATCAACTTCTTTACATATTCAAACCTAGAAAGTCATCACCCACCAACACCAACACATCTCTTCTCTCTTATCTCCACCTCTCTCCTTCAAACACCATCCTTTTTCAAAGGAAAAAAAAATCTCATATTCTTCGTGCGTTCATATCGATGGTTCAACACCACCAAACAACAAAAGCGGCTTTAAATAGTTGATAGATATTCAACAAGAGATTAATGTAATTCAAGTTTCATTCAAGAGAGATACGCGAAATTTTTTCTGTAATATGTTTTCTATAGGAGGAGAGATAACCATATATTTTCACAATGATATCTTCATTCAACATGTTTGTAAAAAAAATATATATATATTATGGACTTTTTTTACCATTGTGAGTAAGTATATTAATGAATTATGATAGTATTAACGAAAAAGTTCAACACTACTGTTTTAATTAACGGAATACATAATCAAAGATTATTTAAAAATTTAGATACATTCATGGACTATGGACTGTTGTAGATAATGTGAATTGACAGACTAAGATAACTATTACCCTTTAAATTAAGATTAAAACTAAGAGGGTCGAGTAAAAAAAGGTATAGGTAAAATACATTTGAGCCAATCACCATTACATATTAGGAGCGACTCATCATCTTCTTAAACTCTTCAAAATTCACATTCCCATCAGCATCAGCATCAACGTTTCCGATCATTCTCCGGCAATCACCAAGCGAGCATTTCTCCCCCAACCGCCGCATCACCGCGTGGAGCTCTTTCGCCGAAATCAACCCATTCTTATCCAAATCATACATCTCAAACGCCTCTCTAAGCTCCTTAGTATCGCCACCGCCGTTGTGTAACTCCCCAAATTCCTTCAGATCAATGAAACCGTCTCCGTTCCGATCAAGCTCCTCCATCATACGAGTAACTTCCTCCGTAGTTGTTTTAGATCCGAGCGCCGTCATCATCTCCTTCAGCTCTGTGCGTGAGATCTTCCCGTCGCCGTTCTTGTCGAATTTGTTGAAGATCTTGCGAACTTCTTCTTGGTCCATGGCCTGAGAAATAGAAGAGTTTCGTTTCTGATTTTGAGTTCAGTTCAGTTCAGTTTGGTATTGTGATGTGGGATTTATAGAAACGTGATTTGGTCACGGAAACGCGTTTTTTAGGTAAAAAGTTGAAGAAAAGAAAAAGTTTGGGTTGGATTAATTAGAAACGCGGTTTTTGAGTGAAGTGAAAGTGAAATGAATTGAAAGCGAAGGAAAGTAGATACTAGATACTATGATATCCACCACAAGAAAACAGGAAGCGTGTTTTGAATTATGGTTGGAAGTTGGAACACACGAGATTGATGATTCATTGCATGTTATGTTGTGCTGTGATTGTTTGTCAATCATCAGTGTTTGTGGTTAAGTTAAAAGTTGGTACGACAGATATTTATTATTTTTAATCTTTACAGATTTTTTTTTGTTACAAAAATTACTTTTAAATTTTAATTACTTATTTTTTGGTTCATAAGTTGTAGAGCTGTCAAACGGGTTGGTCCAGCCTGCCTCGGTCTGGTTGGTCAGCTCATATAAATGGGTGAGTTCTGCTCTTTACCCAAAACGTTTTGCTCATTCCCAAAGTAAATGACATTTTTACCCTTACGTGACTTAACAAACGCGAGTACAAAATGTTACGTGAGTTAAGTCACGCTAGTGTAAGCTAAAATAAAAAGTAGCGTGAGTTAAGTCACGCTAGTTTTAACACTAGCGTGAGTTAAGTCACGCTGGTTCTGTCCACGCACCAGAACAGACAGGCAGTAGCTACTGTCTTGTTCCCTGTTTATCTTCGTTCCTTCGTTCGTTCATACATAGGTACAATCATTTATTCATTCAACCAAAACTCATAATTTAGTGAACATGCATTTATTCATTCATAATTTAGAAACGCAATTTTTAACGAAAATTAACTCAAATGTCATAAAGAGGCGCAACCGCACAAATGTAAATATATTACATCCAAATTCAACAAATAAAAATACTACAAATATAAAAAAAAAAGTCATAAAATAAGACACTGTTGCTGCTCATGTGGACTATGACTCCTAGACCTCCTCCTTGGAACCTGCTGATGGTCAAACACGCTATAATCGGTCTGGAGGCCCTCCAAAATGCTGAAAAAGAGTGGATTTGAAACCACCTCTGGAATCTGCATCGCATGCTCCACTCTGCTTCTGATGCTGCTGATGACCTGCAATGGATCAAGAGGATGTCTGACCCACTCCTGGTCAACAAGAATATCCTAGTAGACAGGTCTCGGCATGACATTGTCAGGCTTTGAAGCAGGGTTGGCGATGAGAGGATGAGATACACGGTAGAACCACCTGATGTACCTATCTGAATGCTTCCAAGACTCGTCGTCTGAGACCTGGTGACCCCTCTGCTGCTGGGAAACGACATGTAGAGCAAACTCCAAGAAGGTAGCGGCCACATCTGTTGAGACAAGAGGCATAACCGTAGTAGGAGGTCGGGGAACCCTCTGAACATGTCTGTACTGCCCCAGAACCCGCTCCGGCAAGTGACGCACCATCCTTTGTTTGTCGGTCATGATCCATCCAGAGTACCAGCACACGTCCTGAAAAGGCGTCACGTCTTGTCGGTGCTCGTACGGCCTCCAGGTGACATGACAATGCTCCATCGAATCCAACAAGCCTCTGAAGTGCTCAGCATCAGCAAACCCCCTTTTAGGTTTCAATCTACCCACGAACGGGTTATGCAGTTCGTAATCATCATATTTCTTCCTCGGAACGACATGTCTGATGTAAGCTATAACTCATCCCTGCAAACACAAAAAGACAGATTTATATCAGCACACAAGTATCATACAAAAAACTATATATTTACAATTAACTTAAAAAAAAAGAAAATAATATATTACCACAAGCAAGGTCATGTAACCACCAACGGAGCCAACATGTTCGCTGGAGGTAAGATTCAGTTGCTCGTACAAGAAAGCAAGTCCCATCGCGCCCCATGACCACGTGTCTATGTTAGGTAAATCCCGAATCGCAACCATCCAAAGCAGACTAATGGTTTTGCTGTTCTTGCCGGCAAAAAGAGTGTAGCCAAGCAAGAGCAACAAAAATGCCAAATACGACTCAGCTCCTCCTCATCCTCTGATAAATCATCCCCCATCAAATGGTTACACCTATTCAACAGGTGCTCATAACGCTCTTTCAGGGCCGTGTAAGTGACACATGCACCAAAATCACTCACCTGCCCAACCGCTTCCTCCACCGGAAACAATAGGTGAATCACCAGCAGATCTACAGCATGGTCATGATCTAACTCATCCTCCTGAATGAGTCGTCCAACGACGGGGATGCCTAGAAGACAATCCACATCATCCAGTGTGATTGTCATCTCCCCAACAGGCAGATGGAAGTTGCTGGTCTCTTGATGCCATCTCTCGGCCATAACACAAACTAACCCGTGGTTGATGATATCGTACCCAGTCAAAAGGAGGGGCCTAAGACCGGATGCATCCACCGGGTTCCAGAACCAAGGATTATCTTCTTCCGGCAACGGAAGGGACAAAGCAGAAAGTCTAAGTTTCCTCCCATGCGAGACACCAGTCAACTTACGATCCGCTTGCAACTGAAATACAAAAAAACAAATTGAATTAGTAAAATAAACATGACATATTCTACGTAAAATATAAATCAATTATACTTAAATACGTAAAATAAGCATGACATATTCTATGTAATCATACTTAAATTAAATAAACATAACGTATTCTACGTAAAATAAGCTTCACATAATATCATTAAATTAAATAAAACAATTATACTTAAAATAGGTAAATATGTAAATAAATCAACTATACTTAAATACGTAAAATATCATTAAATTAAATAAAACAATTATACTTACTGTTTTATCGTTCCAAAGCCTGCATGTCACGTGTTTACCGAAGTTCGGTAAAAGTGACATCTGACATCTCATAAGGCCCCCCGGAAAGCCCCCATCCTCGTCCTCCATAACAGGCTCTGCATGCTGCTGCTGCTGAGGATGCTGCTCATAATGCTGTTGCTAAGGAGGCTCGACATACTGCTGCTCAGAAGGCTGCTCAGGCTGATACCCCTCGTGAAACTGAGCCTGATACCCCTAGTGATACTCATACCCCTCTTGATACTGATAACCTGGCTGAAATTCAGGCTGCTCCTGATAATGTTGCTCATGCTGGTACTGTGGCGGGTCCACAATCTGGTTAGGACCCGTCTGTGACGTCGATCCCCCCGCAGCATCAGCAGTAGCAAGTCTCGTGGCCCTCACTCTCCCTCGACCTCGACCAGCCGGAGGGTGTAGCGCTTGCTTCTCCCTACGTGCACTACTAGTAGGGGCAGGCCTCCGTAACCTAAGTCTTTCAGTCCTCTCCTGCTCAGACATATCTGCACAAAAAGCAAAAAATCTTTAACACATTTTCACACCAACATAACATTTCGACAATGTCATCTTTAACAATACAACAACAACACTATAATGTCGACAATGTCATTTGAATCCATAAACTACCACATTGCAGTCAAATTAACTATAATCAACATTTACAAACATAGCTCTAACTAATTACATCATTAACAATCCAAAAAAACAAAAAAAAATATCATTGAGATATTTCACCGAACACGTAGTGTGCGATTTTCAAACAACTATGTAATCTAACAATTTCTAAACCCTTAACTACCACATTGTACCTTAAACAACATCTAAACAACAATTCCTAAGTTAAATCATCACTAACAATCATAATCTTTAACATGCAAGCAAAATTTTAAAAAACCTAAAAATGTTCAATTTTTTGAAAAATTCAAAAATTTCAACCAAAATAATGCAAAGAAGTAGGATAATCATCACTTACTTGATGTTGTGGACGAATTTGGCTTTGAATGACGCAAGAATGATGAATTTCGATTTTTGGGGTGGAATTTTCGTGTTTTGGAGAAGTTGGAAAATGAGTGTTGTTGTGTTGCTCTTAATTGACTTAAGTTACGTAGCGTGAGTTAACTCACGCAACGTGACTTAAGTCGCGTTTACCTCATAATTGGCGTGAGTTAACTCACGTTGCGTGAGTTAACTTACGTAGGGGTATATCTGTCATTTCCTTTGGGAATGAGCAAAACGTTTTAGGTAAAGAGCAGAATTCTAAATGGGTTGGAGTGGGTCAACCCACTTGATTCATGGGCTATTGAAATTGAGCTCAGCCCAATTAGTTGTGGACCACACAACTTGATGGACCAGCCTCGATCATATTTTAAAATGTATTATTTTGTTTATTTTTTTTCGAAAAAAATTGATGCAATGAACAATAAAGCTACATATCACATTTTTTAAATAGAAATATTACATAAATTATTATACATAAAATAAATCAGATGTTTTCGTAAACTTAGTTAAATGCTATATAAAACATTTATTAAATCAACACCCATAAGGATAAATAACACAAAAGAATCAATGCAAAAGTAGAGTCATTATCACAGTTCACAACGTTAACCACAAAAACTAGAAAATTCAATATTACATAATAAAATAATTCAAACTTACTTAATAAAACTATTTTATGAACTATTTATTTTTTTAAAGGGCTGCGCAAGTCCAGTGACCTAACCCAGGTCGGTCCATGTAAAATGTAGACCCAAAAAACAGGGTCGCTTTTCTCATATTTTTTTACGGTCCAACCCACACTAAAATAGAGGGCCGAAGAGCGGATCCGATGAACCTTACCCATTTTGACAGTTGAGGATAAAGTTCAAAAAAAAGAAATAAAATATATAGTTAAACGGCATTCCAAATCATGAAGCTGTAAAATATGTCATCAAAGAAGAATATATGAAGATTATTAGGATGAGCCTTCAATTTATGTAAATTAAAAGACATGTCATCAGAGAAGATTATATAAAGATCCTTAAGATTAGCCTACAAATTATGTAAATAAAAAGACATGTCATCAAAGAGGAGTATATGAAAATACTTACATCAAAAAGGCCACCTAGGATCACATGAATTGAATTGTTGTAGCGTGGAAGCACTTTTTTAGTGGTGGTCGAGGTTTGAACCCAGAATCTTGCATATATTATTCATAGTCCTTACGAGCTAAAAATTAATTGCCACAACAAGTGCTAAAAATTAATTGCAAAAATTGTTTGCCACCCATCCTTGTGCACTTAAACTCCCGTCCCTAAAATTCAAAGAGAATATATTAGTAAAGTGATTGTAATCAGTTAACCTGATCCAAATCTAGGTTGGTTATACACAATCTCTTAGAACATGCCCCAAATCTAGGTTGGTTAAACACAATCTCTTAGAACATGGATGATTGTTTCATTTGCACAAGGAGAACAATTGAGTAAAACTCTAAGTCCTCATCTACTTCTATGATGATTAGTAACGAGCCACTTATGAGCAACAATCAACGTGAAAGTTTGGATTATGTGAGGACCCCTTCAACTCAACAAATTTTTTCAATTTTTGCTAAAGGTAAGATTGTGCTCTTGATGGAGGTTGGAAGCGCTTTGAAAGTGAAGATTGTCATGAGAAATAAAAGATTGCTTTTTAAGTGTTGAAATGATCACTTACTTGTTTAAATTTTATGGGTCGTGTTAACCAGTTCCCTCAGGTACTAGTTAAGCAGTTAAAAATGGAAAGAAAAAACAAAATCAGGATTAAAAGCAGCACTTTTTCAAGTTTCAAAAAGTAAAATACACACTTTCCAAAAAAAACATTTCCTTTTATAATTTCTTAACTAGTGTTCCGGGGACACTGGTTAACATTCCCAAATTTTATAATGCGGACTACAATAGCAATTTCACGAGTTTCCATTAGATGCCAATGTAAATAATTTTACATAGACCATGTATCTTAATAAAAACCTTTTAAAAATTATCAAATTATTATGATTTTTTTTTCAATTTTTATTATCTTTCAAATTTGTTTAATTTTTTAAAATATTTTTACATAAAATATTAAGTTTACTTGTCATCAAAAGATTAGACAATTCTTCTTTCAAATTGTATTTACTTGTCATAAAAAAATATATACAATAAGAAAAATATCATTAATGTTGTAAAATGACATATAAATTTAGATTGAGAGAGTGAATAATCTAAGGTCCCGTTTGGATTAGGCTTATTTCGAGTTTATGTAAAACAACTTATGGAAATAAATAAGCTTTTATGTTAATTTATAAGTTCTTACTAACAAAAATTGTACCTTTGTAAACTATTTTTTTATAGGGTTGAATTTGTTTTTGGTCCCTATAAATATGTCTTCTTTTCGTTTTAGTCACTCTAAAAAATTTCTTCAACTTTTAGTCCTAATTTTTTTTTTCCATCTTCACCTTTTGTCTCTCTTTTAAAGTAAATTCACGTGTAGAATTCATATTTTTTAATACAATTTTGCAGATTTTTTTTTAATATTATAAGGATCTCTCCTAAAAACTATTAGAATTTTTTTTACCAAAACAAGAATTAAATATGAATTTTTATATTTTTGGTGGTAAAAAATTCATATTTAATTTATGTTTTGTTAAAAAAATCTAAAAATTTTTTGTGAGTGATGTTTACAATATTTTGTACATTTCTGCACAATTTCATTAAAAAAATACAAAAATTTACTTAAAAATAGGGACCAGAAGCATTGGTTTAAAATTTTATAGGAACTAAAAGTTGAAGGAAAATTTTAGAGAGACAAAAACGAAATTTTTTTTATATTTACGAGGACGAAAAACATATTTAACTCTTTTTTATAAACTATTTACTTGCATAAGCTTAAAATGAATTTAATCCAAATGGCCTTAATGGTTGTTGGTCTTTTAAACTATAAAGATGATTATTGAGTTAACCCTCGAATTGATCTCCCTATCTTTCTAAGTTATTAGTCTCTAATTCTATTGATGATAGAAACACTTTTGACAAAGATATGAACCAAGCAGGAACCAATGTGTTGAAGTAGTTCGGAGTCTCACTTCACTTCGGTGTGCTTCTCCGTTCTCAACTGCTGCCGTCAGCATACTGCCCACCGTCAATCGGAAACCCCGGAGACGCCATCCCTTAACCACATCTCGTACGGTTCTCAATCTCTCACTCTCCCTTTATTTTTACATTTTTACTTTTTTTTTCTTCTTCATTCTCTCGTACTCATTATACTATGAACTCTGATTTATTATTAAATTATAGGAAGCATCCTCAATATTTTGCTTATTCGATGCTTATAATTTGTATTCATAGATGAACGTTATACCCATTTGAAATTATAAATTTGTATTCATAGTTGATGTATCTGATCTATATTATCAAACCAAGATCATTATTCAATGAATCTGGAGAAAAGAATGTTTACTTACAATAGTGACCGGAGGAAGTACCTTTCGGATTGATGTCTGTTTGGATGAGTCGGAATTTAGAAATTTAGGCAATTTAAATGCTCATTTCTAATATATTATAGAAAATTACACAGGAATGAAAAACAAACATAGAACAAGCTGCACCAGTATTTTTTATTTTTATTTTTTTATGACAAAACCAATCCTCTTAAAAACTACATTTATAGACCTACGAGGTATAATATTACTATGCATGACCCCTTGAACTCTTTGTAGAATAATATCCACAGTCTATAGTGTTAGTAAGCTAAAAGTGTGAAAAGTATTGTCTGGATAGAGTTAAAAATTGGAATTTACATAGAAGAATTAAAATTCCTTAAAAAAATTACATAACTTGTTAAAATCCCTCATCCAAACACACTCTTAGAGTTATATTTTCATAAACTAGCTCTAGCATATTAGCATTTGTACAACAGATAGCCATTGAATTGTCAATTTTTGGGTTGATTGCGGAAAGTAGTATTATTATTTTTTTCAAACTTGATTATGTCAAATTCACAATGTGATGCAAATACCAAACATCTGATGATCACATATTATGTTATATCATATATCTGTCCTCGTGAGCTTAGCTCAGTTGGTAAGGACAATGCATAATATATGCAAGGTCTGAGGTTTGAACCCTGGACACCACAAAAAAAAAATATCTATCTTTTTCCCCTATTCTTTATTTTTTCTCTTTTATGTACCTAAAGTTTATTGGAAATGGAAACTGATATACTTTTATTCTACTCCATGGTGTTTCACTCTGAAAATGTTTAGGTATCACTTAAAATTTTATTCGACTTGTTTGTATGATGGCACCATTTTTGAGATCAGCAAGGAAGAAAAAAAGGGAAAGCACAATGGGGCCAAATTGGCTTGAACTTCCTAAAGACATTACAGAAAACATTCTTCAAAGGCTTAGTACCATTGAAATTGTGACAAGTGCATGTCAAGTGTGTCCTCTATGGTGGAACATTTGCAAGGATCCTATCATGTGGCGTACCATTCACATGACAGACAATGATAGTTACCCCTACAATAATATGGATTTGGTAAAGATTTGTCGTTATGCTGTTGAACGAAGTTGTGGTCAGCTGCGAGAAATTGAGATTGTGTCTTTTTGCCCCGACGATCTCCTTCGGTACATAGCTAGTTGGTAATATTATTCTCCTTTTGCTCACTTTCAAGTCTTGTGAAATTACTTATTCATTCATTTATTTATGATGTTCTATTATGTAATGTTGGCTATAATACTGATTTTTTTTTTAATCGGCAAATATTATTCTCTTCAAAATTGTGTAATAAACACAAAATTCTTGCGGACAAAATTAGTACAAGAAAAAATTAGTATAGTGGAACATTAATACAATGGTGCCGTTTAAAAACGGAAAAAACACCTTCCAAACCGGCCCATACCAAAAGCTAAAACAGAAGCTTTACAATCCGAAATTGCTTACTACTAAAGGGACAAAAAACACAGTAGCAGCAGCACAACCGAACCAAAAAAAAGCTATCACAACTTACACAAACAACAGCCCAGCACATCTAATAATGATGCTAGCATATTCCAACAGAAGTTCAAACCAGCCGCACCATGTGCTGAGAAAACAACATAACAGCAGACAGCATACTTCTTGCTGATACCAACACCAAAAAACAAGGAATACCCCAGCCTCACTATCAAAACTGCCACCAGCTGCGCCAATCCACCCCTTACCTCATTAGACAATCCCTCGGATTCCAATCCCATTCATAGAATAAACAGGCTGGAATATTGATTCTGTTCAATGCCCACCTCTAAAGATAAAACCTTAATTTCCTCCACCATGTCCTCTACTTGTTTTGTGCCATTTTTTAATATTTTGTCATTCCTAGCTTTCCATATGCTCAAGATAGTTGTATGCCAAATCAACCTATGGCCATTCTGAATCTTCTTATTCCTAGCCTCCCCACTCCAAGTCTCAATCACACTCCCAATGGTGGAACAAAGTTGGAGGAATAATATAGTTGAAATCCAACCATATCATTACCTTATTCCAAACATTCATAGCCACCCGCAATGGAGAAATAGATGCATAGATGATTCCACTACCTCATCACATAAAACACAGTTTGGTGAACTTTCTTGGGGTAATACATTTCTACACGCAAGATTCATCCTTATCGGAATTCTATCAAGGAGTAGTTTCCAAGAGAAAGTGTCACTTTGGATTGAGCCGGACTCTTCCAAATATGCTCAAAACCCTCTTTTCATCATCACTTCTATTATTCTCCCATACCATCTTCTATAATACTAATGATATCTTACAAAGTCTTGTTGCTTGGTTATTCTTTAGCCTATTGTATCTCATGTCCATGCATTGCAACCCATTTTTTTTAGTCATTGGTCATGATTTGTAATGTGTTTCATTTTTGTTTTATTTAACTAAATAGCATGTATGCATTTGAGGAATCAATCTTGCTTTTGGTACATCTTTTATGCAATATTTGATGCATCCTTTTGAAATGAAGAACTTGCCGGCAGTTATATTTTATGTATTTTGTGGTGCTGATTTTTCAAATGTATTTTATTCTTTTATCGATCATTTTTCCCTTTCATGATTTTTTTTTATTCAAATCTTACAGTGGAAGTCAACTACGTCGCATACAGCTTACGAAATGCCGAAATATTTCGCACAGACAATTTAGTAAGGTTGCAAACAAATTTCCTCTGCTAGAGGAGCTTGACATTTCATTTAGCAACCTATGTAAGGATTCTCTTGAAGTCATTGGTCGAAGTTGTCCACTTTTGAAATCATTAAAATTTAGCAGGATGTTCAGCAAAGACATTGAGTTGAATGACGACGCAATTGCTATTGCAAAAACCATGCCTAAGTTACGCCATCTTTCGATGTTTGGAAACTTACTCACTAATGTCGGATTGCATGCCATTCTTGATGGATGTCCCCTTCTTGAATCTGTTGTCCTGCGAAATTGTTTTCATCTTGATTTGAGTGGAAGCTTGGGGAAAAGGTGCCGTGATGAAATCAAAGACTTGGTACTTCCAACTGATGTAGATGAAAAATGTGATGATGAAGATTATTTTTATTTGAGCAGTCTAATGGAAGATGAAATGGATTTGGATTATCTATTCTTTTTAAATATGTATGACTTTTTTTTAGATTTACATGAAAATGATAACTAGATGGTGACAAATGTTATTGATATTGTTCCAACTGACATTGATGAAAATTGTGATGATGAAGGTTATCTTTATTTAGTTAGTGTAATTGCTGATGGAAAATTGAAATGATTTTGATTTTTGATTATTTTAATTTTGATGGTTATACACGAAGTGACTCAAATGTGACTGATGTTTTAAATGAAATTTGTTGATTAGGAATATTTGATATATTACTTTTGCATAGTGCATTTAAATTCTTCAAGAACCTTGTACACATACACATACAAGGTTGGCTTGCTTTATTATTCAGAAGTATTATCTTTTTTTGTATTTGTTGCTGAATGACTGATTGTGGTTTTTGTTTATGCTCTTATTTGAAAAAGTTACACTTGGTTACTTTTTTGATTTGAGAATCTTTCGTCAGCAATCCGGAAATAGGGTTCACCTGTGTGAAAGTTTATCAATTTTAGCCATTTTACAATCATTTGTGGAACAGTGTAAGTTACAAGATTAAGCTCTTACCACTGAGCTAACACTTCAAACATATAAAATTGAAATTATTTCTTATTACTAGAAAACAATTTAAATTAGAATTATTACTTTATTTTTATTTATTGACTGGTTCCAATATCCCCCTAAATATCTCTATGACTCATCATTATTAAGAGATACTCATTTTATTCATTTTTGACTACATGTTCCTATTATTATGGTTAGTCAAAGAAAAACAAGTATATACATATACTGATGGAACGTATGGAATAACAGTACAGAAAACTATCAACCTGCATATAGTACATACATACTCCCTCACTTCATATTTATCTATACACAACAAATTATTTTCCCTCATCCAAAATATTGAGTTTCTGGGTTACATCTCCTGATATCTTTGAGATAAATTTGAGCTGTTCTGTCACCTCCGGTTATGATTCATAACGGGGAAGAACTGTTGTATCCTAGGAGGATATGCGCTTATGAGGCGGATAAAATCCTCAAGGACAGTGACTATGTCATGCCTCAGGTTACTTAACAGTGTATTGTTTTGTAGGTTTCCTCCAATTGATTTGTGAAGATTTTGATTGAGCTGTCTTGGCAACCAAATTCAATAAGTTTCACTTGTTCTCTAATTTATTTTTAACTGTAATTATTTGTTATTAATACTTGAGATGATTCTACGTAATTATTTTACAATAATCTTGAGGATTTTAGTATTTAAGAATCATCTTCATCAAAACATTTCAAAACCCTACACCTTCTGATTCATAGTTAAAATTGGTTCCGAATGTTTTCCAACCTCACGAGGTAAGTGATGAGTCATTAATTAGTGTTTTTTATTTAATATTTAAGTTTATTTTAATTAAATTTAATATGTTTTTATTTCCTTCTAGAACTATTTTACTTCAATTGCAAGTTATTTTATTTTAGGGACAAATATTTGAAAGATGGAGTCTTGGAGCAAAAGAAAGGAGAATTAGAGCCGATTCGTGCCAAAAATATGAAGATCTCATACAAAAATATCTTGTGCAAGGATTCATGTCAAAAATATGAAGATCTCATACAAAAATATCTTGTGCAAAGAATTTGAAGATCTTGTACAAAAATATAACAAGTGACGCGCCCCTTTTGCCCTTTTGCTGCTTTTGCTTCTTCGGCAAAGCTGCCTATTTTAGTATTTCTGACCTAGAGTCCATGGTTTCTCGTGCAACACTTTAGTGATTTAATTCTTGGGGCTCAAGTCGATGTTAGACTATAAATAGAGCAGCCATCTAGTTTGTAAAACCATCTTTTGTTCTTGGAATTCAATTGTGACAATTGTCTTTTTTAATAAAAGTTCTTTCTTTATTTTCTTGTTATTTACTTTATGTTCTTCTTCTTCTCTTCTATGTCTACGATGAACATGAGTGAGTAAACTCTTCTTGTCTTGAGATTGTTGGATAAGTCTAATGACATAATCCTAATCAAACCAAGCCATAAACCATAATTTTATATAAATCTACTTTCTAATATAATTTCACCGTTTTTATAATGAGTTAACAAATATCAAACTCATAATGCGACAACGGAGGGTTATTATTTGTTAATTCATCATCACAAATATTAATTCATAATGCGACAGCGGAGCTTTGATATTGAAACAAGTGAAATTAGACAAGGGTTGCGAAACATGAGAATAGTCTAGTAAACCTTGAGACATATAAAGTTTCGTTCTTCAAGGATTCTAATAGCAGTCAACCATGAGAATATGCGTGGTTGCTAGAGGAACACACTCACTGATTTCGAAAGAAGGTTTGATACGTTTAAGAGAAACTTGTCTTTAGAAAGTAGGTCGAATATAAAGTTTAGGTTTAGGGTTTGTTTGTGAAGGGTTTGTTATTATGATGAACCAATAATCCCAAGGCGCTTTTTATTATTATTCTCTTATAACCGTTAAAAATCCAATCTTTATAACTGAACTTTCTTCTGATCATCTTCTAAAAGTTAATTAGGTTGAACAACTCCCTGTTGGAACGATACTCTCTTTTTACTACTTTGGTAGAACCGTACACTTGCGGTTTTACTCATCAGTAAGTATAAGTATTTCGATGCTTAGAAAATTAATGATTTGGCATAAAGTGTGCAATCTTCTTTTGATGATTAATTTATGGAAAATTATAGAACACCTAATTCCCACCCACTTGCCATTAATAACTACTATGATTGTACAATTTGATTTTGAATGTTGGATAATTGATAATACTACATACTGCCGATGTGTAACGTTTGCATAATAACTACTCCCTCCGGTCTCAAATGTAAGAAATTTTTCACATTTTAAGTTCATTCAATAAATGATGTATGTGGTTTATAATAAGGACCACATACATCATTTATTGAATGAATCTAAAAAATGAAAAGTTTCTTACATTTGAGATCAGAGAGAGTAATTATTTGTGATGTGAATACTCTGATAAAGATTTGTTAGCCTAATCATTTGGTGGGCTTGGAAACTGAAAATATTCTTTGATTGGTTTGAGCATGGAAATGAGGTATGTACGTTTTACTATCTTGGTAGATTTATATTGAGGTACATATCTTTATCTTTGAATCATGTGACTCCTGAAATCGTCTGTGCCACTTTTTCTACAACTTATAAGTTTTTGGATAAATGAGTATCATAATGTGTAGATTCTGTTTTGTGTTAGTAATGGAAAACTTGACTTTGATAGTTTGGAATAAGCTGCATAATTATTGTGTTAGAAGATAAAACTTATGTTTGTTTGTGACAAGTGATAGTCATCGTGAGCTAAGGGGATAATATTACTTTATGACTAATTCTATTTCTCACATTATTGTGTGATGGTTATGATCATGAACTTTTGATATGATTCTACATACTTCAATTTAGTGAAATTTATCTAGTTCTCATGATAATATATATGACATACAAAGTGGGGAATTCACTTTAAGATGATTGTATGTGTCGGAATGTCAAACTATTATTTTAAGTTATGTTTCTGGAGTTGTTCTAATTAGAATTTTATAGTTTATAAGAAAGCTTTGGTTTGATGCTCTTTAATTTGATCATATGAAAATTTGTGCTACTGACTTATTTGAATTAAGCTGGATTATTATTTGACCTCAATAAATGAGTTAGTTGATGTTATAGTTATGAAAATATTATACTTTGATGAATATTTGAAATGACTTTGTCACCTTATATGAGTCTGCTTGAAAAATGAAAGCAGTGATG
>Ga0228711_1000495_pt1 | contig 48603 bp, 25 predicted proteins | sample MedpolnodulmetaG_2_FD_177996 | JGI IMG/M metagenome (GOLD analysis project Ga0228711, IMG submission 177996) | Root nodule microbial communities from Medicago polymorpha collected in Santa Monica, California, United States - brown nodules | ecosystem: Host-associated > Plants > Roots > Nodule...
TTTTTTTAATATTTTGTTTGTAAGACCATTTCAATTTTAGTTTTTAATTTTCACAAAAAAATTGAGGGACAAAAAAAAAAGTTTATATGCAAGAAGCAATGTAATCAATTGAGATTATAATTCTTTGACTAATGCAAAATATATCCTATAAATAAATAGATATTATATAATTTGAAAAAAAATACATATTTTTGCAAATTTAATAAATTCTAATTCTAAGTTTTTATTTTGAAATTTTGTCATTAATATAAATTGACTGACAATCAAAACTATTGAGCTAAACTTTTCATTTTAACATAAATTGTGGCATTAAAAAAAAGTTTGCCATCAATGGTGATTTGATTATGATTGTTAGTCAACTTTACATTGCCATTTGCCACATGTAATTCTTCCTTTGTATTTGATCTTGATATGCCATGTGGATTGTTTCATTTTTTACATTCTCAAATGTATGTATAGAGGATGCAATAACATGACATAAATTTTAAATATAAATATGGCTTTTTGGATCAAGTAAATATAATTTTGATAATGTAATTTTATGGTGGTTTTTATTAATTGAATTTGACTCTTTTAAATGAACACTACATTTCATAGAATAAGTGTAAACGTGCACTTGAGTGTCTTTTGGGTGCGAATTGCACATGACATTCACCAATTAGGTAGTGTCACGTGGCTTATTTGGAATGCAGTCCAACCCCGTATAAAAAAGATAAATGAATATAAATTACAAATTACTCTCATAATAGACCGAAAGTGTCTAATCAAGATAATTAGTCTAATAATTGACCTAAATCGCCTATTGAATCTTAATTAAAATGAGTTAGAAAAAAAATATCAAGATTTTTTGTGTTAACCATACGAATCTAGAAAAAAAAGGTTTTGATAATTTAAAGTTTGGTCAAGAGATAAATATAGTCTGACAAAAAATTGTTTAATATAAAATTACCGAGACTTTGAAGCTTACACATGGATAAGTAAACACATTCATATTGTTAATATACCAACAATCATTTTTTAATTAGAAACTATACTTACTTTTTTTCTTCTCTTAGGTGAACTTCTTCCTTTAAAATAGTAAAACTCTTTTCTACAACTGTTACTCTGTCTTGTGCTAAGAAATCCTAACATGTTTAGCCAACTATGCAATGCATTGTTGAAAATGAATTCTTTGTTTAATATTGGATCAACAATTAATTAACATTTTGATTCTGCTAAAAAAAACTATTAACTAAAATTATGAGTGAATTATAAGGACCATAAAAAGAATATAAATGGCAAAAGAGAATAGCAAATCAAAATACTATATACCAAACTTGGTGGCGGTCCCTTAATTGTGGGTGCCATGTGCTTGGCTCTCATTTTACAATGAAGAACATGGTACAATTTGAAGATAAGATAGAGCCTTAAAGGTCTCCTAACCCTATTTTGTGGCATTGGTCTCACTCTTTTCACAGCATCCACTCCACATTTATTATATCTACTTGCCTATAGATATTATATGCTGATTTTGACATTTCACTTTTTCCCTTGAGCATTGGTGTCAAAACCTTACACACCAACAATAATAAATACTCCCTTAAAATTATGAGAAACCATAATAGTAAAACTTTATCTCAAATTACGTTTTTCCTTTATATCCTTATGTGTTAATATATATTTTTCTTTGTAAATTTATGGTTGTCTCATACATTACTATATAAATGGTTGTTTAACTAACACATCTCTAAAATGATCGATCTAGTTGATAGTTTAATACTTATCATTACACAAATTTGATTTTAATTATCTATTAGTAAAATTATACAAAGTTGATATTTTAAAAAAAAAAATTAAGAAAAATCCAACATCTTATCTTCTAATTCATCATTGAAAAATACTAATAAGTGCCCTTAAGATATTTGATAAGAAGTTCAAAAAAAGAAATTTTATCTTAAAATGGTGCATTTAACCCCCTCTAAACTTTAAAAATTGATATTTTTTACCTTGAATTTATCACTTATTTTCATTCTTAACTTCTTAGCATAACCTTTTATCATTATATAATAGTAAAAAAAACATAATCAATGTATGAATAATGCACATTATCAAACACGGAGAGTAATTTTAGTTTGACACACAAAACTCAAGGAAATTCCCTTAATAAAATGCAGAGATGAATGAACTCTCCCTTATTATATATTTAGAAAATTTGAACTTGCTTAACATGCGTTACACTGGACACATAACATTTGGACCACGCACAACAAGATTAAATTATGCACCCCATACAAAACATTTTAAGATTTTATAATCTATTAGAAGAATAAAAGTTCAATTAACATGTAATCTAAAGAAGTGTAGAATCAAAAAGTTGGCAATCATGCTTGAATCTTACAAGTGTTAGAAAAACAGAACATGAGAGCCACCAGCTCCTATTTGTCCCCCGTCCACCCAATTTTGTGACCCTTTCTCATAACATCTTAATTTTAGATAAAGTAAACTTATAAGAAAAGGAATAGAGGCAAGGCAGCTACAAAAAGGACCATATTCGGAATTCAATGATATTTCCATCAAGATCAGACGATTTATATTTAAATTCAATTTTGGATTATACAATTAAAATTTATAGTTTTAAGTAAGTACAATCAAGATCATACTATCATTGAAAGATTTTAAAAAACGGTCCGTTATCGAGAAAAAGCCTGCGACAAAAAGGTAGAGGTAACGACGTTACTGTTTTTCACCGTTTTTACAGAGCGAACAAAAATCACGACGAAATGTCGTTAGAGCAGCGATGAATCACCGTTACGACCGCAAAAAATATCGTTCATGACAATAGACAAAATTCAGATATTTTTCACTGGAGATAGATGAAAATCATATTTTTAGTACATATTTGATCATAAATTACATAATGGTATGTCCTTATCTAGTTTAAGAGTTGTGCAATGTTGTGATTAATTCACACCATGACAGCCGCAATCCGTAACGCAACATCTGTAACAACTAAAATCACGAAATCATATACGCGATCGCAACCTTGACTGCGACTGTTATTTAAAACCTTGGTCATTGATATCTCGAATTCGTGAATGTGAGATCATTTGATGGTTCACAAATATGAATTAAAAAACAAAAACCAAAACTAGTATACTTTTCTTAACCCTTAGTACTTGTCGGCACGTTAGAACAAAAACAAACAACTTTTTTTGTATTGTTCAAACTAACATGAAACAAATTAGATTCGTTAATTAAGGAGACCCTACAATTTCTTTTAAGGCCAGCTCAGTAGTTAGCATGCCTGATAAGAAAGGGTCAGCTAAGAAACAAATATTTGTAAAGTTTAGAAGATGCTTAAAAATTCTTTAATTTAAAAGAAAAAATTAATTAATGTTAAGGAGAGCACGACTTAGCAAAATATTTTTATCCTAAAGTCTCCGACCACATTTTATATTTGATGAAATAATGTTGTAATCAAAAGATGACCAAATGATTGGCTATGATTGGAACATTCTTTAATATGAGTGCCGGTTTGGATTATGAATAATGAAAAAATTGTTTGGCAAATCAAAAATAAAAAGGTGAATGATAGGAACAAAATCAAGAAAGGTATATGTAAATTATACTTTTCATATAAGGTACGATTATTATTATTCTACTAAACACACTTACATCACATAAATTCATTACACCAACAAAGATACAAAGACCATTTTGTGGCACCTGGTCCCATTGATTACCTGCTTAGGGCCCACTGACAACCGGCTTTGAGGTGTAAAGTATTTACAATAAGCTAATCAAACCTTTGTATAACTTGTTCACGGGGAAATAGGTCATGTGATGTAACCGCGTGAAGTTTGATCTTTGATTAACAATTGAGATTGTTTATTTATTTTTGACAAATCCGATTGAGATTGTTGTACACTGATTTAATTATTATGTAAATTGCGTTGTTTGAATATAACGACCAAGATCATTTACGGTTTGAAAATGGAAAATTTCTTAGTGAAGGAAACCGAAATCCGATCATAAGATGTTTGAATTCAGTTAATTTTTTTATAGACAGATCATAACAAGTTAATGATTGCATTAGTTTTAAGATTTGAACGTTGAACCTCTTTCATAAAACACTTTCATAATCTCGTCGCTTAGCTTATCAATCGAGCTACCTGCAAGAAATTTAATTCAAATAATTTGTTTTTCCTTCAATGTAAGTCAAAACCACAATGGTTTAAAAGAATAACCACCCTTACCAGGATCTATACAGGAATCACTTTAGATTACACATAGGAAAATAACTATAACTAGAAGGAAATAGCATCATTTGTAGTACATCTAACGAAAAAGACAAGGCTAGGGGGTTAGGAACATGCCAAGAAAAATAAATGTGGAGATAGCAATGTATCCATGTCCATTAGATCAGATTGTCCACACTGCTTTAGTGGTTATATATGTTGATGGTGCCGGCTTATAGAAGAATCATAATTTATCAAGCACAAGTCCAGACATGAACACTAACACTTACAAATCGACACTGATAAAATTTTAAGAAAATGACATAATTCATTGTAATTACATGTGTCGGTGTACACGACACATGTCGGACATCAGAACACGTCTTCAATCAAAACTGTCGGTGCAATAGAGATCATAATGCTGTGTACTAAAATACCAAATACAAAACAAAGGATGCTTATAGAAGGATTAAAAACAATACATTAAACAGTCAAAGATATGGAAAACTGACAATTGTTCATGAAAAAATGATGAACCCTAAAAGCAAAAGGATAGGTCCACTAACTGGCAGTTGATAAATGCCACAATAGTTGAGGGCCAGGGTCAGGTCAAATAAGTCAATGGACAGGAAATATAATTGTCAGATCCAATGACCAAGACAGAAAAGTAAAAGTTTTAAAATTTCAAGTAAAAATATATGATAAAATGTTACAATCTTGCTTTAGTTTGATGGCCCTATCATGTCAAAATATAGATAATGATATTAGCAACAAAAAGGGATAGCCAGATCAACAAACTGTACTAAACTACCAAGACACTGCTTTTAGAATGATTTTCACTTGTCACTACTCACTAGTGTCTTGCTTTACTTCATTTTCATTATCCTTTATGACCATTATTGTAACATCACTAGAAATGATAGTGTTACTGTTATTCATATTGTTACCGATTTCAGGTTCTATCATTCTTCCCAATAGCTACTTACACTACAAGAAATCTGGAAATTTGCCAGGGGCCGATTCCCTAGGAACGCGTGCAAAAGCCCTAGGAAAATGCAACTTATGCGAGGGGCTGGATCAGTCACTAATCCGGTCATCGCAAATGGTAATGCCAGGGCTTTAACTCCTGGCAAATTTGCAAGGGGCATCCCCTGTCATAACCCCCGTGTAGCTCCTGGCAAAACCCCTGACAAAGACCTTAGCAACATGTCTCACTCAACTACCTGCTTTTCTATCATTCTTCCCTATAGCTACTTAATTACCGTAATGCTTTCTGTTATGTAAGATAGTTTTATAGGTGTATGTTACTTAATCAAGTAATATTCTAGTTAATTGTTTTATGTTTTAATTCCTTTATAAGATATGTAACTGTTTACACTCACTGTTATAAAACTAAAAATGTGTGAAAAACTTGTCTACAATGATTCAACAATATATCATGTATGTCAAGGACCAACACTCCTCAAATTTGAAGCTGTTAGGTGAAGTTTCAGCAATGATTCAAATTATTTCTATGGAAGTTGAAACTGTAAAGAGATATATCAAGTAATAAATACATATAGTTATGAACCCTTCCATTGTAGTATATGTAAAAGAACCATAAGAAGGTCCAACATCATTGGTGGCACTAGCAAGTACCAACCATCATGACATATATCAGTCTCAGGTAGTACAAAAACATTTCTCATCACTTTCAGACAATTGCAATAGTTCTTCTTGGGAATAGAGGTTGCAAAATCCAAGTATGGTGCAATGACTCACCAGAGAGACAGTATGCCATCTATGAAGCAGGGATACAGACCCAGACACCAGACATAACACAAACACTGACACACCAACCCTGATAATAATTTGAGAAAATCACATAATTCAATGTAATTATATGTGTCGGTGTCGGAAACCGACCATCTCCTACACTAGGACATGCTTATTCAGAGAAATGTTCGTGCTTCATAGTATGCCACATGCATTTTCGACGAAACAAGTCTACTGGATGCAAAAGTTGCTGATACTAGGCATACTGTTCATGAAAAATTGTTCAACCCTAAAATTATATAAGCAAAAGGATAGGTCCACTAACTGGCAGTTGCTAAATGCCACAATAGTTGAGGGCCAGGGTCAGGTCTAATAGGTTAATGAACAGGAAATATAATTGTCAGATCCAATGACCAAAACAGAAAAGTAAAAGTTTTAAAAATTTCAAGTAAAAACATATGATAAAATGTCACAATATTGCTTTAGTTTGATGGCCCTATCAATTCAAAATATAGACAACGATATTAGCAACAAAAAAGGGATAGCCAGATCAACAAACTGTACGAAGTTACTAAGTGTATGTTTGGATTGGTGTCTCTTTTATCCAAACTCATGCTTAAAGTCACAGTAATGTAGAAGCTGCATATATTAGCTTCATTCTTTTAGCGGTGAAGGTGCATTGGGACCCGGTAATGCACTGAAAGATGCGTATCCAAACATAGTTTAATAATAATTGCTTTTAGAATGATGTTCACTTGTCACTAGTGTCCTACTTTACTTCATTTTCATTTTCCTTTATGACAATTACTGTAACATTACTAGAGTTGATAGTGTTATATATATAGTGAAAGATTTAGTATGTTCGGATGCACGATTGGAATACTTTTCTCGCATCCCTATGCAATACAAACGTGAATTTGCAGAAGCAGCAAATAGTAGAGTTAGTCAGACGTGCGGTGGAAATGTGGTTTCTTAGATTTCCAAACAGACACGATGTAGAAGACACGAAACCATTAGACGAAACAAGTATGGTAAAAAAAATTAAGCAGCTTACACCAACTACCAGCTAGCATGGTAAAAGATTCAGACTCATATCATTTTCATTCAATTGATAATAACAAAAAGAAAACTTTATTCTAGTTAGAATTATTTTTCTGTTTATTCAATTCCACCCAGTTTAGGGAATTCTTTCTTGTACCAAAAGAAAGGTTCCTTACAGATTCTGTCATTCTTTCCTACAGGCTACATCGAAGTATTACAGTTAGTGTCTGTTTGATACAACGTTTGCAAAACGGAGTTTGATGGAAATCACGGCAAAAAACCACGTTAGCGTAGAAGCTAGTATCTGGAGCTTTTGGAAATCACGGCAAAAACACATCGGAAAGCATGCAAACATGCTTTTGTATGTTGCTAACGGGAAACCAAACACACGCTTAATTGTTTTAATTTATAACTGCTTTACCAAATATGTAACTGTTTACATTGGTCCTTTGATATCACTCAGGAAAAACATAAGTAAAATGATTTTTTCTTTTGAGCTTTATACATAGCACACATTCAAAAACAATGTTGGAAATGAATAGAACAACCCTGTCATAAAACTAAAAATGTGTGAAAAACTAATCTACAATGATTCAACAATAACATGATTCAGACACTAGCAAGTACCAACCATCATGACATATCTCAGGTAGTACAAAAACATTTCTCATCACTTTCGGACAAAAGACCTTAGTAAATTGCAATAGTTCTTGGAAATAGAGGTTGCAAAATCTAAGTATGGTGCAGTGACTTATCAGAGATAGTATGCCATCTATGAAACATAGATACAGACACGGACGCTAGACATGACACTGACACGCCAACACCGATAGTAATTTGAGAAAATCACATAATTCAAGGTAATTATATGTGTCGATGTCTTGTCCATGTCGGATACTGACGCATGACCGACACCGGGACATACTTAATCCGAGGAGTGTCTGTGTTTCTTAGTATGCCATAGACATTTTCGACGAAACAAGTCCACTAGATGCAAAAGTTGCTGATACTCTAACAGGTCCAAAGATTAAATTTGCGCTATATTAGGGGGAACTACATATTTTTAGTGTTCAATCAGTTGAAATATATCAGATTTATTGAGGTAACATTAACATAGATGAAACTTTTGTGAAAATTAAGCTACACTACATATTCAATTAAAGAACGAAACACATTATAAATTGTCATTTCATCAAAGAAAGTATCTTGTCTAGACTCTGGAGACATACACCTCCCCTTGCTCCCTCCGTCTCGTTTATAAACAACAACAAAAACTTCCTCACACTCTTTAGAAAAATGTCATTTAATTTTTCAGCGTAATAAAAAAGTTATTGTATCTTCCAAATTTGAATCAATTGAATGGCATTCTAGACCCCTAAGCATGACTATTTTGTTGCTTATATTCGACACGAGAGGATGTACTTCAGTTCAAATTATTAGCTAGCATAACTTTTCGTTAAGCCTTTTGCAAGTCTTGGAGCAATTTACATATTTACTGAGATTAATGCATATGACCTATATGCTCTAACTCGATAGCACCTATAAATTCTAGAATAAACGGTCAATTTGGTCCCAAACTATTTAACATCAACGAAAAGGTCTCTAACTATTCTCTCATCCAACTATTTGTCCAAACATTCAATTTGATTTACGAAATTGGATGGTTTGAATGATATGTTAAGGACTAAATTAATGTATTTTCCATGGTTTATGGACCTCTAGTTGATTTTAATAGTTTAGGGATTAAATTGGTGAGAGAGTGATATATTAGGGACCTAATCGACCGTTTATTCATAAACATTCAATGCTAACCGGTTTTAAAACAACAACTCATGGACAACCACCATTAACAAATTTAAAACAAATCATCAGAGAAAACAAAAAGTTGAAAAACATCCCAAACAAGAAATAATCATGACAGATTTATAGTTATTAGCTTAGAAGTTGAAGGTAGTTTGCTTTGGATGAGATAAGCATCAATATGAACATGAGCAAGGTAAGAGCAAATCATGATCCAAAATCTGATAATCCTTATGATTCATATTGATGATAAGATGGTAAATGAAGGTGTGTTATATATGAAGCACTCTAATCCGTCTTTATTTGTTATACGCTATGTAGCACGTACATTTTCGATTGAAGGTGTATTCACTTTCTGACACATGTTAGTGTTCGACACCGACACGACACAGATACATGCAGTTACATTTAATCTCTACTGAATGCAAAAGTTGTTAATACTCTTACAGATCCAAAGACTAAAATAATTTCATGGAAATTGAAATTTTAAAGAGATATATCCAGTAATGAGACACATGAAGTTATGAACCTTTCCATTGGTTATTAAAAGTCATATGGACCAACTTCATCATTGGTAGCAACCATAATGAAACATCTCAGGTAGAACAGACATGAAGTTTTTGTTGATTATATTCAAGATGAAAAAGTGTATTTTAGTTCAAATCATTAGCTAGTAGATCTTTTCGTTAAGTCTTAAGATTTGTGCATATGACATATATGCACTAACTAGATAGCATCTATAAACTCAATGCAAGGCGATTACAAAACAACAACTCATGGAAAACCATTATTAACAAATTTAAAACAAATCATCAGGGAAAACAAAAAATTGAAAAGTATTCCAAACAAGAAAAATCAGCTTAACAGATTTATAGTTATTAACTAAGAAGTTAGAGGTACTTTGGTTTAGATGACACAAACATCAAAGATTTATAGCATCCCAGACTAGTACCTTTTACTTTTGTGATCAAGAGAAGCACCGGTAAAAGTATTGGTATCTTTGTGGTTAAAAGTTACTCACATCCGAAGTGAGTTCCGATGCATGTTATTATAACTATATAATAACATGCACCGGAAAACATTATCAGATGTGACGAGACAACTAACAAAAGAAAGACTTAATATTGCATGAATGACCAATGCAATACTCCAATATTCTGACGGGGACTGTGAATGATTTGCATGTTTATATCCAAAGACATCTTTAGGGACTCGGAATGATTTGTTATTCTCATATTCTAAGGCATCTGCATTCCTAGAGATAGAAGTTTCCTCATTATGACGACTGAGGCAAAAAGTCGGTAACCAGCTTCCCAGCAAAATTTTTCCAACCACGGGTGTCAACTCATATTTTACGTGCGTTTTTATCTTTTTTCCATAACATTTTTATGTTCTATTTGTTCCCTTTTTGGGTAAGAAACTTTTCACCTTTTACCCTATTATTATCCATCACATTTTATTGTCTTTTAAATATGTTTTTGGTCCCTATAAATATGTCAACTTTTCGTTTTAGTCCCTCTAAAATTTTCCTTCAACTTTTAGTCCCTATAAAATTTTCAATTACTACTTTTAGTCCCTATTTTTAATTTAATTTTTGTATTTTTTAATGAAATTGTGCAGAAATATGTAAAATATTCTAAAAAAAAATTAGAATTTAATTTTTTAACAAAACACAAATTAAATATGAATTTTTAACCGTAAAAAATATAAAAATTCATATTAAATTCATGTTTTGTTAAAAAATTCTAATTTTTTTTGGAGCGATTGTTATAATATTTTGAATTTTTCTAGAAAATTTTATTAAAAAATATGAATTCTACATATGAGTTTACTTTAAAAGATGGACCAAAAGTGAAAATTGAAAATTTTATAGGGGCTAAAAATTGAAGGAAAATTTTAGAGGGACTAAAACAAAAAGTTAACATATTTATAGGGACTATAAACATATTTAACCCTATTTTTTTTACACCTCTTTCACGTCATTTTTCTTTTGAGAGGTGTAAGAGCAGTTTATTTTGTGTGTGTTGGCCTCAAATAAGGTATCAGATGAAGCAAAATGAACTTGGCTTATTGTAAGTTGTAACCAATATTACAAGGCCTAACTTTGGACTTAAATTATATGCCCAAAAATGCACAAAAGCTGTTTGAATATATTAAGAGTATTACTTTTTCCACCCAGCTGCCTTCTCACGTGCCCTGCAAAACTTCAAAAAATACCTTTGGTCCGGATTATATTTTTCAAACCAGATTGTTAGTGCTTTCCGCATTTTAAAATCCGGACAAAATTGATATGAAATTTTTGTGTCTTTTTTATGTCAAGGGTCTCTGTTGACCGTTATATAACCCCAACATAAGCTGCAATGCAATTGCAGGGATCATATGAACTATCAACAATGACCATGACACCACAAACTCACCTAAAAAACTAATTTTTTTTGAAGAAAATGTAAGAAAGGAGATGTAATGAAGAATGAAGGAAATTGTTGAAGATCCAAGCCTTTTTTTATAGCTTTAAACAAGTTCAAGGTCATAAGTTCAGTCAATAAAAACGTTTTTTTAAATGCTAACCTCCAAAAATGCATTAATGGCTCTACTAACCGGTCAAACCTTTGGTGAAACGCCACCGACCAAAATAAACTGAGGGATTACAAATTTTATATTCCAGACTACATGAACGTTGTCCGGATTATAAAATCCGGAATTTCCCTCACCACACACAAGGTGCACAACTTCCTTCTGTTTGCCCCAATATTGTAAAAATTCAGTTTGCCCCGAACTACATCAGTTTGTTTTGGTCGGTGGTCAGCACCATAAGAAACACGTTTTCAAAGGTTTTTACCAGCATTAATGGCTAGTAAAATTCCTTTGAACACGTTTTTTGAACGTTTTTGACCAAAATTAATGGCTAGGCAATTTTTTTTTCCTATAAATAGCATCCGAACTTTCACATTTCTTCACATCATCACACTTTATCCTCCTCTTCCTTCTTCACAATGTGTTTCCATCGTTGGCCTTTCATAAAAGGAGGCTACTTTGGAAACTCAGGCGTTATATGACCGGTCAACGGGGAAGGCAACGCACTGCAACGAAGCATGGTTTGTCTGGGTGTCAGGTTGACCATCAAGGTCTCTTTCATCCCGGAAACAAACCTTACCTCAATAGCCTCCCTCCCCCCCAATTTGACCAACCTTCTTGGGGTAAAGCTAGATTTACCTTTACTCCAGGGAGGTAGGTTTTCTGGTGATTTTTTTTTCTCTTTCTTTTCTACTTTTCTGTTTATATTAATAAAATGAGCTTGTTTTAGGCTCTTAGGAGATTAAAAATAGTTTTAAGTTCTTATGTAATAAGTTTAAAAAGTTTCAACATTATTGTAATTATTATTCATATATTAATAAAATGATTTCTTTTTATCTGTGTTCTTTTTAATTCTGTTTTTTTTTATGTTTATTTGCATTTTATTTTACGAATTTGAAAGGCTAAAATCAAAAAAATTTGGAAAAAGAGCATTCCGGATTTTAAAATCCGGAAAATCCTAACAATGTAATTCAGAAAACTAAATCCAGACCAGGGGTAATTTTGAAAAAAAAAGGGCGCGCGAGAATAACATAAAGTAAAAAAAATAATACTCATATATTAATCTCCGGACTTGATCACTTAATTTTTAGTTTGGCCATGAGAATCATATATACCTTCAATTTGTCACATTTTTTTCTTGTTAATAAAATTAAAATAGAAACATTCACTTAGAAAATAATGAGAAAATATATATTCAGCTATTTGAATGTTTAAAAGTTGTTGATTTTAATGTAAAACTTTTATTTTTTTTCTTTCTTAACGAATGTCTTTAAATCACTTGTTAATAAATTTCTATTATTTATTGGTAATAACTAACATTCTATTATTTATTTATTTTGTTTCAGATTAATTTCTAAACACATTATATATAAATTAAATCTTTTTGGTATTGGTTATTACGTCATACATTGTATCACATCTCTTCAAGAGTCGAGTTAATAGAGTTGGCCCAAAGACAAACTATCCAAAGCATAACTTTACGTAATTTCTCCGTCCTGACACAATTGATTTTGTTACGTATACTAAAACACAATTTTGATCTTAAATGTCTTTAATAATTTATTAGAAAAAATTATGTAAATTTAATATATTTAAAATATTCTTCGAGACTAAGCCAACATCCTATATGCTATAATTTATCTTTGTATATTAGTAGAAAAATATAGTCTAAGTATGTTTTGTGAATAATACATATTTTTAAATTAGATCATTTAAAATGGGGCAGATGGAGTATCAAAATTTTGTATTAAAAGAGTCTAAAAAAATCCACAAAACTTGATTTATTTATTTATATATAAATTTGAGTTAATATTTATTTATTTTGAAAGACTTCACTATAAAATTTATTATAGGCATCTAAGTAGGTTGCCAACCTTGATCATGTAATTACAAAGTCGGAATATAAGCTATCCAATCATATTAGATGGCTTAAATTGCATGAATATGTGAATGCCTAATAATCTAAATTGCATTTGCCTTTCATTTGTTTGATATATCAATTTGTTTGTGATTCGTGCTCTGCTAAAACTGACAACTTTGATTTGAAACATAAACTTTATTTTAATTTTATATCAATACTATTTTTATTATGAAATTTATTTCGACAAGCTATTATGATTTTATACACCAAATAATATTCCAACTCTTACATGTTTTGTAAAGCCATGCCATGAAGAGTCAACACAAAAATAACAGCAGCAGGTGAATTAAAAGTGACTGATATCAAGTTTCTACCTAGTAAGTGGCCATTTGAAAAGAAAAAACGTCATTTTTATTTGTCCTTTGAAATTGGAGGAGGTTGAGCAATTTGATCTTTCAAACTTACAAAAACACAAATTAATCTTTAAAATTAAAGATTGTCAATCAATCTAATCTCTCTGTCATCTTGTAATACTAAAATGTTGAGTTGACATATTGTTTATAATTTGCTTCAAGTCAGGGTCGATCAAGGAGGCTGCCACTAAAGTAAAGACAGACTTTAGGCCTCTAAATTTTTCATGCCTCATATTAGTCCTTGAATATTTTTCGCTATAAATATATTTTCGCAAGTCAAATTTTTTTAAACATTTTTCCGTTTAGCTCGGTTAGTAGTTAAATGGAGAGTTGTAAGCTTGAAGTTCATGTTGCAAGTTTGATCTGTAAATGTACCTATTTTATTGATCATATGTATCTTAAATATATATATTTTTTCCTTCAGATCTTTGTAAACATGATGTTAGTTGTTGGAAAACATATTAAGACAGGAGGATGTGTGCAACAAAAATATGTAAAAGTAAAAAGGTAATTTAAATTTGTGTTAGAATTCAATAATACTTTGCTATTTCAAGTTTTAACAATTGATAAATAATGTCTATATTAAATTTTATTTTTGAACATATATTATTAACTAAACAAAAATTTTGTTTAAAAGATCTTGCACTAGTGGGTTTGAGTCTAATGGAATGAGTTAAACTTCCATAACTTGACAAATCAATGTTCAAACTCTAACTCGAAGTAATATCCATTTTTATTATCTAACATGCCTCAAATAATATTAAACATTTAGTGTTCTTAATTTTTATATTTCTCTGTCAAGTACATTGGGTCATCCCTACCTAGGGTATATTTTTAGAAATTTGCTTAGAGAATTCATGGATCTTTACTTAACTATCCATATTTTCTACGATTGATTGACAAAAAGGCTAATTTGATTGAATTTTTTCAATTTTAGAGCCTAATTTTTCCATTTGCTAAATTTAAGGGACCATTTGGTATAAAAAAAAAATTAGGTCAAAAGTTGAAATTACACCAATTGTGTGGTTGTGAGTTGTGACATGCATCCACTCTATTTTAGTTACCCAGATACTGAAGGGGATAAATGGATAGGTATATATAGCTCAAACTTTCCTTGTAGACACATTCTATGATGAACATATATTTCATCCAAATTCACATATACATGTTTTAAATGGGGATTATAAGTCAATGTAGTATATTTTCAATCCCCTAACCAAACCATCTATCAAATTCTACTAAATTATGTTGATACCTCTAATTGCCTCAACTCTGACACTTAATGTTCATCATGATATGAATATGTTTGCAAAGTTTTAGAAATATATAGATGTTTTAAAAAGATATAGATAGGGTCGGTCCAAACATAAGACAATATTTTTATGAAATTTAACATAAAAAATTTATATTTTATTGAGGTATCGTAGTGGTGAACCAATTTTCCACAATTTATGTATTGCGAGTTTGAATCTAGGTCCTTAATTTCTTTGACTTGCAACCAAAAATTAATTTAAAAACACATTCGAAAACATCCTCCCATAGATTAAAAACAAGTTTATGACATTCATGACTCTAATGTTTCCACTATAACAACTAAGAAATTGAGAAAAATAATAAACATCAATTAAAGTTATATGTCAAAATTTTGTGATTTTCTCCGTCAATATTTTTTTTTTTTGTGATTTTCAAAATTCCTAATTTAACATTTTTCTTTAGGTCTACAAATGTGTTAGATCAGTCTTAAATTCATATGAAAAAGGTTTGAAATAAGATCTTTCGATGTCCGACAAGCAAGGAAATGATGATATTTTTAAAGTTATTTATATCAAAATTTGGTATATTTGAAAATGTTTAATTTTAAAATTTGCTTTAGGCCTACACAAATAGGTTTGAAATAAGATCTTTAGATGTCCAACAAGCAAAGGCAACGTGGACGTGGAATTTTTTTCTTCTTCACATATACGATTTCTAAATGGAAAAAGCTTTATATCGCAAAGACTATGCTCCCGAATATATCATGACTGCATACTTTGAATTGTAGTCAAAGTCTCTATTTTTTAATCAACCCACCGTGTATTGTATCAAAGAAACACCAAAACGTGATAATTTATTCGAGACATTTTTGTAAAATTGCATTCACTATGAATAGCAACGCTCTTTCTAAATACAAGAAAAAGAAACTTAGTTAGAGAGGAAATCATGCTCTTCAAATTTCTAGTACTATACATGATTCAAGAATGTCTTTTATTGAAATGCTAGATGTCTAGCTAACTCTACTTCTCGAGTTACATATTATTACTTATTCCAAAAAATAAAACCAACTCTTAATACATGTAATAACATGATAAACTTATTAATAATTTTTTGAAACTACTAGAACTCTGAGTATAATGGAAAAAAAAAAACTATGAATCTTGCCACATGCTTCAAGTATGAGGAGAAGAGAAGTAATTTTTGGCAAACACATTCTCAATTCCATAAAATGTAGCGTTATACAACATTGATACAAAAGATAATAACAACCAAAGTGTGTACAACCTAGTTTTGGTTTATTAATGTACTTGAATATGACAGTATATAGTTTCTTATTAAACAGTGTCTTCATTATTGCTTGGCTTGGATGTTCTAAGTGAATATTGACATGCCAACACTGCATCTTCCAAATTTAGATAGAATGATTCCTTCCCAACTTTTTCAACAAACTTTGATGCTATTAGCTTCTCCATAACCTCCAACCTAGGGTTTACTAATGCCATCTGTATAATAATATGGTAGAAAAATATATTAAAAAAGATAAAAAAAAAAATCATTTAGTGGCTTAATTTATTTATGCAAAATCAACTTTGTCACACTACTAAAAAAAAATTAAATTAAAAACGAGGACATGAAAAAAAAAATTGTTACTAAATGTAGTGGAAAAATTAAAGATAAATTACAAAGACATGAAATGTATGTGATACCTGAATTCCTTTCATTTCCAATATTTTCTGTGTTTCCAATAATCCTTCAATAGCAGTTGTGTCAATAGATGACACAGCTGTATAAGCATTAAAAAAAAAGGCAAATTTTAGTTAGTGAAAAATTAGTGACAGATAAATGCAATTCAGATTAGCGGTGTCGGTGTGTCAGTTGTCAGTGTCCATGTCGTGTTCGGTATCAGTGCTTCATAGTACACACATAAAAAAACAACAAGGACTAAAAATATATATAATTTTCTTTTACCTGTTAATACGAGTATGACATGCTCAACCATATCTCCAGAACTGCTTTGTTCACTTTTAATATACCTCAAAATCCTATTGCACAATTTTAAGAAATTTTTAGATTTTTCAATTAATATGTATATATCAATGGATTATCATTAGATGGTAACAAATAAGTGATTTCAAGATTTAATTAATTACCTTTCTTTGAGGTATGTAGAATTTGAAAAGTAAATAGGAGAACCAACTTGTATAATTAGAACTCCTGGAACTGTTGAAGCATTAGAATATTGCTCAACATCTCTGTATAAACCAGAATCAGGTAACTTTCCAAGCTTGCATGCTGGTGGTCTTGCTAAATATAATAGTCCTCTAAGTAAACCTAGTCCAACCTAGATTGCAAATACATATAAAAAATAATTCAAAAAACTTGATAAAATTAAATTATGAAAAATTCAATTATAATTTATATGTACCAAAAAAAAGTTGATTTCATGATCATGGATTTAAATTATGGTTGCGGTCCTTGTTGCAATTACGTTAAAACTTTTATATTGCAACAAAGAGTAATGCTAACAACAATTTTATTTACGAAATTGTTGTTGCAGACTGAAATTCAAAACCATATTCTTGATAGAAATTAGAGACAGAAAAAGTAAATCTCGTCTTCAATTTGGATGTCTTAACACTTATGAACAAAATTGGAGACGATTTCTTTTTCTCTCTAATTTTTGTCGTTAATTCGACTCTTTTTAGGGTTAAGGGGAAAAACTAATAGAAGTGAGAGATTAAATGAAAAAGAAAAGAAAAAATTGAGTACTCACAGATAGCATGAGGCCAATATCCATGCTTAAAAAGGCCACACCCAAGAATGCACTCATGCAGATAATAAAATCAAACTTGTCAACTTTAAAGAGATGAATAGCTTCTGTATAATTTATCAACCCTAACATGGCAGATACAATGATAGCTGATAGAGCAACAAGTGGTGTGTTGCTAAATAATGGTGCCAAAAATTGTAGTGTTAGAGCCATTATTACTGCTTGAACCACATTTGTCATTGCAGATTTACATCCTGCATTGTAATTCACAGCCGTCTTGGAAAATGGTCCTACAAAAATCAATTTAAGCCTAAGTATATCAGCATAAAATAATGAACATTTTTATGTCAAAAGATTATATTTGCAGTGTGATATATGTTAAACATTAGATTAGGTTTTTGCCAGTTACAAACCTTGAATTTCTGATTACACCTCCTGAAAATATCTCAACTATATTTTCTAGGCAAAATTGTTCCATCCGTATGTCCTTTAACTTAATTTTAGGTAGCGATTTAGTCTTTTATCTTTTTTCAGGTCATGTTGGCTTTTTAATCAAATCTATGGTTTTCTTTCCATGTGAGCTCTCATTCTTAATATATGGTATGCCCTAAAAGAAAATCATAGATTTGAAACTTGAAAATTCATATGCAAACATGGGAGAAGAACCAAAATGACGTGAAAAAAAGATAAATAACCAAATGATTGTCTAGAATTAAGTATGGGACGACAAGAGTAATTTTGACAATTTTTGGTCTATACACTTTTCTAACATCGTTGCTAAATATTTTGTATTTGAGGGGTGTAAATACTAAAAATCTATACATTATTATTATTATTTAATTTTTTTAATGAAACATTATTATTTATTATTGATGACTATTAGTACATAAAAAAGGGTGGCTCATTGCATGATACTCCCATGAGATGAAATTCATATAGGGCAAATATTTTCACAAGTTGAGAGATTGGTTATAAAATTAGAACATGTGCCTTTTAGGTCACATTCACAAGGGTAGCAGCAATCTTAGAGTTGCACCAAGTCTCATACTTGGTATATAATGTGAATAAAAAATTTAACTTACCACTAGTCAAGTAACATGATGTAAAAGATCCAAACAAGTTCATAAGGCCAAAAGCTATCATCTCTTTGTTCCCATCATGAGGTGTATTAGCAGTTACAGAAAAGCTTCTTCCGATGGCTATTCCTTCCTACATATACATATATTAAAAAAATTACTTAATTGATAAAAAAATGTTGATTATGGTTATAAATTAGAGATTTTAATTAATTAATTAATTAATTAATTACCGCTAATGACAATACTCCACTGATTAGTCCAGCTTTCATTACTGCTGATAGATATCTTCTATCAAAGGTCAGATATTGAATTGATATAGGATTTAATCCTTTGTCTAGATGCCCCACCTACATATGTATAAACATCAAATATAAGAACAAAAAAAATGTTGTATTTTATATAAATAAGATACTAAGAATTTGAAGAAAAATACTACTAATTATAAGTAACTTACAATTTGAATTCCATGTTGTGTACCTTTCACAAGGTATGTAAAAACTCCACCAACTACTACACATGTTATTGGAGCAATGGCAGATACCCAAAAGAGTTGTGGTTTTTTAACCCTCTGAAAAATTATATTCAAAAGTGAAACTTTATTAGAAAATATATTTGAATCCGAACTTTCGTACCGTCAGAAAAAACACGTCTACTTGTAGACAAGAGATTCTAGTTATTAGATGAAGATCGTACAACTTGTTAATTTTACTAAATAGATTTCAAAATACGATATAAAATACAAGTCGTTAGATTTTCATCTAATAACTAAGATCCACGATTGGAAAAAACATTGTCTCATAGTCAAAGGATTTTAGCAATTGAAAGAAGATCAGATGACTCGTATTTTAACTTTATTAAATGGACTTTAAAATATAACTCAAAATATGAGACGAAAAACTTAATCTGAAGGGACTAATAGAATTGAATTCCAACAAATTTTGAAAGACATATAAACTATTGCTATTGGTGCCATATTTTATTCATGGTCTGTGGAATTAAAATTCCCTAGAGGTCCATAAGTTTGAGCGGTGCACTAAAAAGTCTTCTATCTCAAGCCACCTTTTTCTATGTTCTTCTAAAGTTCTAACAAACAAAATAAATATGCAAAAAGCAAAAGATGAAATGAGAATGACTAAATATATAACTACCAAATAGAGCACTCACCAAGTGCCTTGTAAAATACGATATAAAATACAAGTTGTTAAATTTTCATCTAATAACTAAGATTCATGATTGGAAAAAACATTGTCTCATAGTTAAAGGATTTTAGCAATTAAAAGAAGATCAGATGACTCGTATTTTAACTTAATCTAATGGACTTTAAAATATAACTCAAAATATGAAACGAAAAACTTAATCTAATGGGACTAATAGAATTGAATTCCAACAAATTTTGAAAGACATGTAAACTATTGCTATTGGTGCCATATTTTATTCATGGTTTGTGGAATTAAAATTCCCTAGAGGTCCATAAGTTTGAGCGGTGCACTAAAAAGTCTTCTATCTCAAGCCACCTTTTTCTATGTTCTTCTAAAGTTCTAACAAACAAAATAAATATGCAAAAGCAAAAGATGAAATGAGAATGACTAAATATATAACTACCAAATAGAGCACTCACCAAGTGCCTTGTAAATTGCAAGAAAACAAGGAAGATTATTCCAAGAATGGTAGTTTCCCATCTTATCTGTTAAAATAGCAATAAGAGAAGTTCACCCGTTATTTCCACACATAAAAGTATATAGTGCAACTATTTTGTCAGAAAATAATTTCTCACAAATATCTATTTTAAGGGTAAATATTTGAACAAAACATAGTTGCACCGTTTTTCACTCTTTCTTCTTTTACAACACATTTTTTTTCTCTTCTCTTTCATTTCTAGACTTCTATGTCTAGTTTAGATGTGTGACAAAATCTTTTTCCTTAAATAAATAAGAAAAAAGTTTAGTTATACTTATTTTATGCATGTATGATATTATGGTAGGTTGACATGAATTACGATGAGCTACAATAATTTTGTAAAAGCTATACTATGTATCTTTAGTATAGGTTTTGCAAAATCATTGTGGCTCACCGTAGTTTTGGCCAATTACGTCGTGATATCAGACATGTAATTAGTATTTCACTTCAAATATTAATAAAATATGTTTCTAAATTTTTTTGTTAATTAAACAAAGCATAAGCTGATACTAACCATTATTATTTAAAAATCATTACCCTTATAAAAAATAGTGATTTAGCATGGTAATTAAAAATCTGATTTAGCATGGTAATTAACCTCTTATTATTTTGATCAGTCAAGCCAAAAAAAAAAAATTAAAACATTAATATTTTGTACAAGATACTAACCTCATGTCTATTGGTAAAGATGCCTTCTAGCACTGCTATAACGTTGGTTTTGCTTGAAAAATGTTTCATTCCAAAAATACCCTTGAATTGTTGGAGGATGAGAATCACTGCAGTGCCTCCCATAAAGCCAGTGATGGTAGAATGGGAAAAGAAATCAACCAATATCCCAAGCCTACAAATGTCCTTTCACAAAATCAGCACCAAAACCAACCACACACAAAAAGTAGAATGAAAATAATTGAGATGCATTTGTCAAATAGTACTGTTTTATTTTTTGTTGTTTTTATGTAAGAAACATGACACCAACACCAGACAAAAAATGTAAGTACTTGAATGCAATCATCCTGATTTGTGACATAAGTAAACGTTTGAAAGTAACCTTCATCGTAATCTGTGTTAGTATCAGATACTAGACACTAAACGTTTAAAAGTAACCTTCATCATAATTTGTGTTAATATCAGATACCACACACCAAACAATTGAAAGTAACCTTCATCACAATTTATGTTAGTATTTGACATTGGAAACACCTTTAATCTGGTACTATTTAATTTCTATGCATGAAAACCAAAGAAACGCACAAAACTTGAAGTACTTAAATATAACCATCGTGATATCAGACATCAGATACATCTTCAATCCAATGTGTTAGGGTTCTATAGATAATTATCTTACTTTCTTGGTGCCAAAACAAAATCACATGTCATCAAATTAGAGGAAAGTACATATAGGAAAATGACATGTTCTATGTTTTTTTCTTACCTGAAAAAACCCAAACAAGCCTGAAAAACACCAGTGATAAAGGTTGTTGTGAAAATCAAGTGAAGATACAATGTTGGTTCTGTTATAGGGTCTGCTACAGTTGATACTATGCTAGCAATAAGCAATGATGCTGCTGCTATTGTCCCAACTGCCATGTGCCTAGAACTCCCAAAAACAGCATACACTAGTGGTGGCACAAAGCTTGAATCTGATATATTTCAATTCACCAATAATCAAATCAAAATCACTTGTTAATTTGTAAATCCAACTTAAAAAATTAAAAGAAAAAAAACATAGGATTTGAATATGGAGATAGCTTAAAGTTAAATGTAGTACTATAGTTATTGTTCTTATTTGTTTTAATGAGTTATTGTTCTAGGTCAAAAATAAGAATAATTTTGAAACTGCGTCCAAGTCTTGTCCTTTGAATATCTAATTTGTCTTTATCTCACATAATAATGTTCAATGAAGTAATTGTGTCCAGCTAGATTGAGATTGTAATTGTAAACTTTAACGGTGAGATCGGACGCCAACGTCCCGCTATAACTGCCGGAAATCCAATTTCTTTATTACACCACCACCACCACCACTAAAAGGGGTAAAAACGGAAGAAAAAAAAACTATGATGTCTCTCTTACCGCGATATAATAATGATTGAGAGTAGTATATCTCGACTCTCTGAGAGGTTGTCGAGACATCAAAGGATCCAAAACAAATTACATAATTCAAAAGTGTATTTTTTTCACGTCATTAAAGTTAAAACGACGTGAAAAGCAAAATACCATGGGTTTAAAAGAGTGAAATGAACAATTGAAGTTCTACAATTGTGCGCAAAAGAAAAAAAAAACGAAGTAATTAAGAATGAATGTAATGTAATGATAAGAATGACTTACAAAGGCCAATGAGAGGAGGGAGATTAGCAAGTTTGGCATAACTAATGCCTTGAGGAATGGCAAGACTAGCAATGGTGAGACCAGCAATTAAGTCAGAGAAAAATAATCTCAAACTATAATTCGGTAACCACTCAAAGATTGGAATAAAATATTGCACCCCTTTAATCAACCTACGAGATTTTTTTTCCTCTTCCATAATTTGCCTAAAAGGATCATCAGGGAAAAGTGCTTCTTTGAACCCAGATTTGAATTTTGTCACAAAACCTCTCTGGGTTGATAAGTTCACCCCATTATGATGAATCTCTTGCACTTTTGCCATCAAGAAATTTTGTGTAGAATTCAAGAAGAAAAAACAAAGACAAAAACACAAAAAGGTGTTGTATTATTAAGGTTGGAATGTGCAAATAAGGTTGTTTTGTTTTGGTGTGTGTGAGTGAGTCGCGTAGTTGTAATGTGTGTATTTATAGGAATTAAGTAGAGGTAACTATTTTGGGTAAAAATTAATTACTGTAAAATAGCACACGTGTGGTTGACAGAATAGTGGATAGATATAAACTTTTTAAGTCGACATGACATAAGACTAATTTCCAACCCAAAATTGATTGGTTTTCTATTTTTACTTTTATGTTGGGATGAGATGGAGAATTTTGGATGACTTGGCCATTTGCATGGTGGATTTGACTTGATTCTGGATCTGAATTTGTTGCAGATTTTTTTTTAAAAATATGAATATTAATTAATTCATGGTCTTTTGGTCCTTTCAAGTTTTATATTTATCCTAAAACTTTGGTTATTTTAGAAAGAAAAAAATGCATTTAATGGTATATTTTAATCATTAAAATACTTTTAATTTTATTAAATGAATTAAAGGTAAACGAATCTAAATTTATCTAATTTAACTATTTCTTAATACCAACTCTCAAATCTTAAAGGATCACACCAAAGAATCATAAAGGATCACACATTAGTGACTGAGTATATATTAGTAACTCAGTATAATTTTTTTGTCTTATCTATGAACACACAAGAAACATTAGTTATAGGTTTAGTCAAAAATAAAACAATTGTTTTTTTTCTTCTAGCTTATTACCTTTGTTTCTTGAAGACTCTCATAAGTACCATTTATTTAGTTGAATATCTTTTGATTTTTTTTTTATTTGTGGGAAGGGGTGAGGATGCTCGAAAAATTAACTGGATTCATTGGGAGAAAATTTGTTCTAAAAAGGTGGTTGGATGTTTGGGAGTTAGAAAAATTAGGGAATTTAATATGACGTTGTTGGGTAAGTAGTGTTCGAGATTAGATGCTGATCAGGGCAGGTTGTGATGCAAAATATTGACAAACAAATATGGGGTAGTTGGTTGTCACATTAGAGTGGGTGGTCAAACGTGTCTAGTTGGTCGATAGACTTATGGGTTGAGGCGTCATGTAAGAGATGGTGAAAGTTTCTCTTTTAGGAATAATCCTTGGTTGGAAGAGGGTTCGTTACAAGTTAGATTTATTTAGATTTTTTATTAACATGTTGATTCTAATATTACAGTGGCAAAGATGAGGAGATTAGGCTGAGGGTAGTGGGAGATGGTTGAAGGTGGATGAGGAGGCTCTTTGCTTGAGAGGAGGAACTGGTTGTGGAGTGTTGCTTTTGTTGGTTAACCTTGTTTTCCAGGATTCAGTTGCGGATACTTGGTTTTGGAAACTAGATCCATTGCACGATTATACGGTGAAAGGAGTGTATCATTTGTTGACTTATGGATTAAGGGTGTCCCACCCAAAGTGTCTCTATTTGTGTGGAGATTGTTGAATAAAAGACTTCCAGCTAAAGATAACTTGGCTTGACGCAACATTCTTTCTCCAGGGTCTTAACTTTGCTCGGGTGGTTATGGTCTGGAGAAATCAGTGAATCACTTGTTCTTGAATTGTAATTTCGTTAGGGAAATTTGGTATTCTATTTTGAGGTCGTTGAGAATTCATAATGTGCTTCCACTTCACATTGTTATGCATTCGCTGCAATTTCGTGGCAACCATCTTTTCAGAAAAGATGTATGTTTATGCTTTCAAATTATTTGGATGGCAAGGACATGAATTATTTGGAAGAAACATAGTCTAAGGTTCTTTCAAAACAAACTCTTAGGCATTGCTCAATTGCTAGACATGGTGAAACTTCATTAGTTGTGGTGGCTCAAGGGGTATTTACCTTATAATTATAAGGTGTCATATCCCAAGCAAAGAGACGGATTAGCCCACGAAGTATGAAAATTGCTTGGCTAATCTGTTTTAACGAGTCTATATACTTTAGCAAATTGTTTGTAATTTTTTTTCCGGTCCATGAACACGCATGAAACACTAGTTATAGGATTAGTCAAACATAAAACAATTGCTTTTTCTTCTAAGGAAACAAATCTCCTTGGAAGAGTAAAAATCGGTCATTCAGCGGTCATCTTGATTTGATTAAGTTTATCTTGTCGTCTCTCCTAACTTATTATCTTTTCCTCTTCAACGCTCCCACATGTATCACTTATTTAGTAGAATCTCTTATTAAATCTCTTTTTTTGTTGGGTGTTAAGGGGGATGCTCGATAAGTTAACTAGATCCATTGGGGGGAAATTTGTTCTGAAAAGGCGGTAGGAGGTTTGGGTTTAGGAAATTTAAGGAATTTAATACGACGTTGTTGGGTAAGTAGTGTTGGAGATTACATGTTGATCAGGGTAGGGAGTGGTACAAAGTTGCCACATTAAAGAGGGTGGTGCAAACATGTCTAGTTGGTGGATAAGTTTATGGGGTGTTATAGAGTGGGTAGGTGCATAGGAGGCTGACTGGTTTGATTATGGGTTGGGGTGTCATCTAGGAGATGGTGAAAGTTCCTCTTTTTGGAATGATCGATCATTGGTTGGGGTCTGTTACGAGTTAGATTTAGTCAGATTTTTTATTTGCATGTTGATTCTAATATATTATAGTGGCAGAGATTGGGAGATTAGGCTGATGTAGAGACCGTTGGAAGTGGAGGAGGCTCTTGACCTGGGAGGAGGAACTGGTTATGGAGTGTTAATATTTGTTGGTTAACATTGTTTTTCAGGATTCAATTGAAGATACTTGGTTTTGGAAACTAGATCCAGTGCACGATTATACGGTAAAAGGTGTGTATCATTTTTGTTGACTTATGATGATCAACAAGTACCAACACCTTGTATAAATATCATATGGACTAAAGGTGTGCCAATTAAAGTATCTCCTTTTGTGTGCATATTGTTGAATAAAAGACTTCCAACTAAAGATAACTTGGTTCGGCATGACATTGTTTCTCCATGGTCTTTGCATTTCTCGGGTGGTTGTGGTCTGGAGAAATCAATGAATCACTTGTTCTTGAATTGTAATCTCTTAAGAGAAATTTGGTATTCTATTTTGATTGTGGTTGGGAATTCATAGTGTGCGTCCATCTGACATTGTAACGCATTCTCTCCAATTTGTTGGCGGCCATCTTTTCATAAAAGACGTATGTTTATGCTTTTAAATTATTTTGATGGTAAGTACATGGATCATTTGGAAGGAATGTAATATATGGATCTTTTAAAATAAACTCTCAGACATTGCTCTGTTGGTGGATAGGGTGAAACATTCCGGCGCAGTTGCCCTGGGCTTGGCCCCAATTTCTTCCACCCTGGTTGGACCCCTCTCTCCCCGATGTATGTCTCTACCGACGAAACATTCTGGCGCAGTTGCCCTAGGCTTGCCCTAGGTTGGCCGTGACTCTCTTTCTCTCTGTTCTCTCTCATCTTTTTTTGACTAATTTTACACATGTCCTTGTATCTATTAATTTGGTTTTTACAAGAGTCTCAGATACTAATTAATAATATACCTACATACATACATATATGATATATCTCTTACTAAAAGAAAAAACCCTATATATATCTCATTGTCAAAAATAGGGTAAACTGATATAAAACTAAAAATTCTAAATTATAATAAATATTTTTATAGTAAAAGAAATTAAAGTATTTACAATTGTAATTAAAAATTTAGGGTGAAATGTTGATGTTTTAATATAATAAGTAGAGAAGACTTTAGGTTGACGTTACAATAAAATTTTACATTTACCTCATTTCGTTGACACTAACGATGCTCTAACTCTTTTTTAATTACTGATGTATATATAACAACTAAGTGGTTAACAGAAAATGACCCAGAACAGAAAAATAATAATAAAAATGATAAATTCTTTTTGACAGGAAAAATTAACTACCCTAATTTATTTAATCATATATATGGTTACCTTTTCAGGCCTTCATATATCAGCTTAATTTTTCTCTTAATGCATTATATTAGAGGGTCTTCAGCGTATCACCGTTTGGGAACTTGAGTGATCAAATAAAAAAAAAAAATCATATTTCATATTTTTCATTAGAAATATTTTAAAATGAAAAAGATTCTGAAGTTGATACCATTAATTAATAATTAATGTGTTTTTTTTCTTCGTAGAGGCCACCTTTTTTATAAATAATTTATTATTTTAAAAATGCTTTTTGGTGAGTATATTAAATCATACAAGCTGTAGAGTGAAATTATAAATATCGTTCTCATAAGAATCTATTAATGGAATGCCTATTAAAGCTAGTTATAGACTCGTAAATTGATAGGAGTTCAAGTAAAGCAACTAATATGATATAATATACTGTAAATGTAAGTGTAATACTATGTGTTTTTTACAATATAATATATGCAAGTGCAAGTACTAGGTAAACAAATGGAAAATACTCGATATAGTTTTTTCACAAAATAATACTCATTTACATGCTTAAGGCGTTAGATAGTTATGTTATTTAATTTGTATGAGAATTTTGTTTTTATTTATATTTACTCATTTTTTTATAGGCTCCTTTCATTAGAGAAACTCATTCCGGCGCGTTAAACACTAAACATGGATATACATCACTCAGTTGGAATTTGAGCTTTGATTCACCATATCGTAAAATTCTACTCATCCCACTAAACTCAATTCCTATTGGTTTATATATTTATTCCCATATTGATCCTAAAACTTTTGGTCTTTTTGGTAAATCAATAAAATTATGTCATTTGAATTATTCAAATATCTTTTTTCTTATATTTTTTTGTTGTAAAAGATTTATTTATAAATAAAGTTCTTTAAAAAATATTTTCAATATAATTAATTAAAGGGAATTAAAATAAAATAGATGTATATACTACTAACTACTAAGTAAAAATGTTCTCATAAGCCTAGCTCAGTTGGTGGAGACAATGTATAATATATGTAAGTTTCAGAGTTTAAATCTCGTCCACCAAAAGAAAAAATTATTAAATAAAAATAATAATTTTGATGTTGCTAAAAAGATGGTGTTCTAGGTGGCCCGTGCCATGTTTAGGGCCGCCCCAGTTTATTCATGATCTATATATATTAAATTAATTTGTTTATACTTAATAGTTTGGAAAATCATTTATCAACTATGGTATATCTGCATTAGGATTAGAGTATGTTCAAACTACCAAATAAACCTCCCTCAGTTGGCCACCATAGAGTCCAAAAATCCAAATCAAATACGCGAAGTGCATGTGTGCAAGTGCAACACATTCACATAAGATTGAAATCATTAACATTATATCATATTATATACTATAGTCAATCTGCATTTTTTTTTTTTGTATTTTATTATGTATAATATTTACTTTAACTTTTTTGTTTCTGTTGTATAACATCTATATTATCTAACCTTATTTAAGTTTTACTTTCTTAAATTTAAATTTAATTGAAAAAAAGATTTTGTCGTTAAAGACAAATATGTAATTGAAAATTATTCATAGTTAGTTTACAAATTCTCTATAATTATGGTGTAGATTTAAATTTAATATTAATAATTGAAAAAGAATTGAGTAATTAAGGTAATTTGTCTATGAAATGTTTGCTAAAAAAATTAGCTATTTGTAAGTTAAATTTGATTAGGTAATATATTACCTAATGAAGTTCGAAACAGAAGTTGTTTTGTGGCAAGTATGAGGTGAGTTAGAAGTCTTGTCTTGTTTGAAAAAGTGGAGGATGATCACTCTATAAGTGAGTGAACCCGTAAACCTAATGTTTTAAGGTTTGTGGTGTCCAACTCACTTGTACGATTGCTCTTGATCCATTGTGGGTGATCCTGTAGGCTCCCCTCCTGGACTAACATCGGTGTTAGAGTTGATGGTTCAACAAGCAAATGATTCGATTAGCTTCTTGTATAAAAATTATTCCTAATCAAGGATGTCTAGGCGGCATATCTTGTTGATGTGATAGGTGTCAACGGCGGTACAAGTGTACATGGATAAAAGAGTTTCCTCTTAACGAGAAGCATAATAACTTGATGACTCACACTTGAAGGGGAGATTGTTGTGGCAGATTTGAGATGAGTTATAAGTCACACATTGCTTGAAAAATGGAGGTTGAACACTTTATAAATGAGATGTCACATAAACCTAATGTCTTAAGATTTTGGATTAAGATACAGTATCTAACTCATTTCTGTGATTGTTTTTGGGTAAATGTGAGGAGGATCCTCCAAACTTCCCTCCTGTGATCTTCAATAAATGTATACTTAGACTTAGACGTTTTTCAAGTTATTTCCACGAGCCAAATCATTCTTAAGGGCCTTGTATTTATAGTACAACTAAAATTTAAGTTTTTTTCTTCTCCATAAGCACAACTTAAATGTTAGTTGCATAATCTAACAATTAAGAACGCGTGAGAAAATATGGTTTAAATGATTGAACTAATTTTGTAACAAAAAAAATCTCTTTTATATAATTGTTTCTAAATAAACTAAATTATTTGTTTAAAAAAAATGATTTTCATTACGTTAAACAAACACAAAATAGATTCAGATTTTTGATAAAATCTCTAAAATAATCTCTAAATTATTTTAAGTCAAAATCACTTTTATTTAATTTAATCTATAACAAACGAGCCCTAGAGCTTTAAGAATAGACGTTTTTTATTGATCATTTAATACTTTCCAATGAACTATTTCTTCCATAGGAATCAAATTTGATGATAAAATTCAATGGTTATTTCTCCTTGATTCCCTGACTCATGATAAACTTATATAATTTCATTGTCTATAATTCTTTTGCTGATGAGGTGATCTCAATGAAGTTTGTTGATAGTAGTGTTTTAAACGAGGAAATGAGAACAAAGTCTCAATTCTTTCCTTCATAATCAGAGCTATTAATTCTTGAATTAAGAGCGAGAAATAAGAATCGGTATTTAAGTAAGGAATAGCAGCCAAAGAAGAGGTATTTTCAAAAATAGATACAAAATGGTTGAGTACTAAAATTGTGGTTAAAAGAGGCATATTCAAAATAATTGGTTATTTTTTAAAAATAATAATGAGTACATAGACAAAGGAAAGAAAAAATAAAATGATCTTTAATGAAGACAATACTAATGTGATTTTTTTAAAAAAAACAAAATAACATTCATTCATTTAAATTGATAGAGTATATCATTTAACACTGATAAAAACGTAAAGAATGAATCCACGAACAAACTCACATCATTCAAGTTAATAACATATAACGACATAATGCCTACAAAAATATATGATAAAATTAAAGTGACTGAAATACTCATGTCTCCGGATCTGCAACGTTGACGTTCAAATCTTTGATTGAATAATCGATCTTTCAATATGAATCAAATGAACACCGCAACAAGACGGGAAATCAAACAATCGCACAAAACGACGAACAACACACCACTACACTCAGATGTCGTAAACCTAGATCTATGTGAAAAATCACTTATTTAGATTGAAATAGAGAGAGAAAACGATGAAGTGAAGTGATTTTAGGTCAAATTTGACCTAAAACCACCCCTCAATGAAGAAACTGGAAGAGAAAACTCAGAGAGAAAAAACTAGGACCGACCTGTTGGAGAGATTCTAATATGATATTTGATTACTTGCTTCTTATTAAAGAGAGAGATTTTCTTAATATTTTGATAGTGCATTAAGTCGGGTCATTGATATTGATGTTTTAGTACATACATGCCACTTCCATGAGTGATTTTGTAAATTCACGTGAATTTGGTGATGTAAAGTTTGTGTTGGACTATGAAGGGGAACCTCAGTGGGATGGATTATCACATTAGGCTAATAGAAACCACAAAAAACTTTAAGTCGTTCAATTTATGAATCATCTCGTTTATATGTTGCTCAATCTCATATTTTCTATCCAATGTGAGATTTTAACTCACACTCGACTCATCACAAAAATTTCTCCATCAAGTGTGAGATTCTCTTCATCCTTGATCCAACACGTAGAATTTCTCATGCTCTCCCATCAAGTCAAACTAGGGGTTTGATACCATTGTTGAGACTTCTTAGAGAGCCAACACTCGTGTGGATTGACCCATTTGGAATAAGAGAAATCATACATATAGAATTGAACATCGCATCTTCTTCCAAAACTTAAGGCATTGTATTTATGAACTCTCTCAATTATATGTTGTTCAATCTCAACTCTTCCATTCAATGAGAGAATTTAACTCACAGTTGAAACATCACAACTATTTTGACACATCAATAGTTAATTTGGAGATGTTAATTTGGACATGTCTAATATACCAAGCTAACTCTCGATGGTGTAAAATATGCTTCAAACATTCTGTTAAATTTAATTTCCATGACTAAACTATGTGATGAAGGTTACGATAACTTGTTATCACAAAACAGGAACAAAATATTTTACCCCTTACATGACAATTGCAAAAGTATTTAAAGATGTTCATGTAGTTAAACGGGCTAAAAGTTGATTATTTTTTTTTAAAAACAAATTCAAATGAAATATATTAAATTAAAAGACCAAAAATCATTCAAACATAAGGTGTGTCTAAATTGAAATCAACTAAGTCGATGAGAATACAAACAAAAAATAAAGATCATGGATGGAGATGGAAGGGAGACCAACATAGGTCACGGTCTCCCTAATATTTTTTTAATTATTTTTCCCACTACTATGATATAATATTTTCTGTGTGAATTTTTTATGATATTCTATAATATATCTTTTATGACTCAATATTTTGGACAAAACACTTAAGTTTTTAGGTTTAATTAATTGCACTAATCCTTAATGATTCTTAACCGCCAAAAAGAAAGTGAGGTTTTATCTCTTATATATAGAAGAACTCTAATCTTTAAAAAGATTCTCAACATTTATGATTTGTTGTTGCAATTTCCCTCAAAAATTTTGACTCATTATCTGCGATTTTGTTTGTGCAGTACCAACAATTCAATACTTGATATTTCATTGGGAATTCATCCTCCTATGTTTGCATATGAATTCATTCTCCTTTGGATATATCTGATATATTTTGTTTTTTGTATTTGTGCATTTGACTTTTTTTTTTACTAAAATATTCTTGTAAACTTAGTCCCCCATAAACTTAATTCCTAGCTTCGTCTCTGACAAAGATAAGAAATCACAGAAAAAAACAACATCAAGAGGTGAAATAATCAATACAAGACGACATATAGACAACCAAAGAACTCAAGTACAAAAAAGAAGTAGTTCTTTGAGCCTTTAGCCATCACCAAGAGTTCAACTTCATCCTTTCGATTGATTGCCCAATGGATATATTTTTGTTGAGAAAATCTGCGAGTTTCATTTCTTCCAGACGATATATTCAAGCCAACCAGGTCAATTGAAAGCAATGACAAATATCCCTCCTGAAATAGATAAGGTCCACCAAATTGTGTAGCATGCATACAAATATCGATTAGAAGGATACAAGAAGTCCTCGTCCACTTCAACAGAGAAGACCAAATTGTTGGACACATCAAAGTATTTGAATAAAGAACTCCTTGCCACACTAAATTGTCCTTTGTCGGGATCCCTTTATTCCAAACTCTGCACACAAAAATAGACTATTTAAGAGGCACTGTTATGTTCCAAGTTAACTTTGTAACAAGCGCACAGACCTACTGCTCCTTCTGAGTTAAAATATGATAATCTCTTTAACTGAGTAAGTTTCTTTATCTAGCAAAGAAAAACACTTGTAACGTACTCTTCCTCCCATACAAAGAGCCTCATCCTCCACCTCTACCTTAATCTCCACTCGTGATTGAGCCTAACACAACTCCCACAAAACCAGATTGTGAGGTAAGGATTGCTCCCGTTTATAAACGCATGTTCATGTCATCTTTTGTACGATGTGAGACTCTTTAACACACCCACTCATGACCAACACTATTGAGCTTAGTTCGTGGATATAAATTGTGGGTGACCCGATAGTGAAAACCTGATAATAGGTAGTTCAATGGATCTTGAAGAGGCTCTGCTACCATCTTATAAATCGTGGTTGGGATTACACAATCCCATAAAACCAGCTTGTAATGTGAAGATTACCCCCACTTATAAACACTTATTCAGGCCACCTCTTGTCTCATCTGTGACTCTTTAACACACCTATTCTAACCTCCACATCTCCACTACCAAAATATTACTCTCGACATGAAGATGAAATAGACCTCAAACGTTCCCCTTCTAACTAGGGATCATTTCATAAAGAAGTTTTTTCGTCATTACCAACACGCCTCACCAAACCACCGCCCTACATGCTCTCCCTCTCCCTCCCCCTCCCTAACCTCACATAAATCCTTCCACCAAATAGACGCATTGGTAGCTCCCTTGGTCCCCCTTCTAAACCATTTTTTTAGCTTTTGAATTATGACATATAGGATTGTTTCACATAAGTTTTTGAGTTGGAAACGTCAAATATCATCCATTCATGGCATTTATTTGTGAAGATCAAATAAAAAAACACAATAGCATTTAACAAACTGAATTTCTCCCATTGAATTGTAAAACGTGTATTTGTCAAAGAAACAATAGCAATGGATCAAACGTGGCATCCATATTACCAACTACCAATTACTAGCACTATCCAAATATGGAATAATGATGTAGAAAGTAAGGTTTTGCTATAGAATATTCAAATGCTAACTAGAAACACAAATTGCATTATAAACCCTAAACAAAATAACTATGTCTCTTAGCTTACCGAGATGCAACTAATTCTTTGAAAATATGGCTTTATCATATGAAAATTTTAATTGATTATATAATGAATCTTACTGAAGCTACTTATGCATTTGTCAAAATTGATGTCTAACGTTATATGCGATAATATCTTAAAAGAAAAACCTGAATTCATAGTATGTCTAGATATGACTTATTTGTGAGACACACTAGAGTGTTCACTAGAACCATAATTATTATGGATTAGAAAGAAGAAGAAAAAGAATTGTATTAAGAAACCCAGCATTAAGGTGGACTTCTGCCCCTTTAATCACCCCCCACACAAAAAGACCTTTCGTGGATAAGTTTTGACTCTTGGTGCTGCCTAAAGGTCAAAATCAAAGACAAGTTTGCCTTGGATGAACACTAAGATTATAATTTTTAATTATATTTGAATTTGCTAATTAGTTGTAGGGTAATATAAATTTTTAGTCCCAACATAAAATTATTTTTGATCCCTGCAAAAATAAAAAAATCAACTTTTAGTTCCTACAAAATTATCTTGCTTATACAATTTTAGTCCTTGCTAAAAAAACAAGTTTAATTTTTCTTCGACTGTAAAATTTTGAATGAGTTTTTGCAATCATACTTAGAATATTATAAAAAAAAAAAAAAAGTTCTCAAAAAAAAAAAAAAATAAAAAAAAAAAAAAAATAAAAAATAAATTTTTTAAAAAAAAAAAATTAAAAAAAAAATAACGAAAAAAATGGGACTTCAAAATCAAATATGAACTCATTTTTGTGCAAGAACATTTTGTAATGTTTGAAACATGTCAATAAAAAAATTTAAGTCGACTTAACAACAAAGATCAAAATTGCTTAAAAAATATATTTAATACTTATTATTAATATTAGATTTGGATGAACAAAAAGATTGAACAGATGAACATCATCACGTATGATGCGAGGAAACCACCGATCTAAAACAATTACAATGACAATTATGTCCTCGCTCCGTTCTTAGTTATAAACAAAAATGAAACAGAAAGGTGGTGTATTTGGTCCAACATTTGTAAGTCTTTATGTGATGACAGTGAGAACGATGAAATCCAAACGACGAAAAAAATATGACGAGTTGTGTGATGGCAACGGGAGCGGTGGCTCACGATGAACAACACAATAAATTTTTGTGCGACGAGAACAATGGCTCACACAAGAGAGAACGATTGCATAAGAGTGAATTGTTTTTGAACGAAAGCAAACAACGAGTCTTTGTACGTTCATTTGTTGTCTATATGATAGGGAAAAATTTCTCATCAAAGATGAAGGAAATTGTGAAAAGAAAAAGATAGCTGAAGGGGAATGGGTATAGTGAAATTAAAAAATTGGGAGGGAGAATGGAAAAATAAAAATAAAAAATAACTCAAGTTTTTTGTGAACGAAGTAGGTTCAAAAATGAAAAAATTAGATTAGCCACGAGTTAACCATGGTAGATTAATTTCTTTACCTATGGTCACAACAATATGGCTAAACTACGCCACTTATTCATCTTAAAAAAAAAAGTTAATTTTTAGCCACTATGCAACTCGATAAAAAAAATTATGGTAATTTTAGTGTAATATTAATACGTATGAAATGGTCTCAAATATTCATTCACCTTCATTGTCTATGTGAAAACATGTCAATTTCTGCCCAATTTCGCAGATTGCTTTAACACATACATAGCATCCATATTTGCTCTTCAAGACGTAGATCTAAGTCTTTCTTGAATTATTATCAATGAATGTTGGAAATTACATATTTCCCCAAGTGTTCTTGTCTTCATAGGACCACATATTTGAAAAGCACCCATCAAGAATTGTTGGTCTTCTAGGTGAGTGTCTCTTAAAAGAAACTCTATTGTGTTTCTTAGCAAAACAATGATCATGTTTAGTCAAGCGTGGATTCCTCATGTAAGACGATACATTATTTTTAGCTACTTAATTGTATTTTTTGCACTCACGTGACGTCATCTCTAATGTCATAACTCGACTTTTTCAGTTAGTTCAACTATATGAACAATATTTATTATTTTTTGCATGTATTGTGTAAAGGGTAGAACATTTCGTACCTCTAGCAACAACCATAGAATCTTTGGTGTGTTTTCAAGTGTTCCACATGAATATGTTGTTCTAACCTTCATCACATAATGTAGTCGCTGAAATTTAACTTTAACCTTCATCACATAATTTGCAGGTGGACAAGGAGGATAGATGGATTTGGAATTTGAAAAATTCAAATGTTTTCTCTGTTCGTAGTGTTTATAATTATCTGACAGCTCAGCCTATTGTTGACGTTCCGGTGGATGCAAAGTTGTTTTGGCATAAGGATATTCCTCTGAAGGTTGTGATTTTTGCTTGGCGTCTACTTCGTAACAGGTTGCCAACTAAGGATAATCTGATTCGCCGTGGTGTTATTAATAATGATTCTATCATGTGTGGCTCTTCAGAAACCTTTAATCATGTATTTTTACATTGTTGCATTTTTGGGTCTGTTTGACATTTTATACATCAATGGATTAGTATTACTTCGGACCTCCCTTATAGTGCATCACATCACTTTACTCAGTTCAGCTATGGTGGTGGCGGCACTAAGGTGCGGCAATCAATCTTGCATTTGATTTGGTTTGCTACTGTGTGGAAAATATGGAAAGAAAGAAATAACAGAGTTTTCAATGGTAAAGAGTGCTCGATATTGCGACTCGTGGATAAAATCAAGTTACTTTCCTTCTCGTGGTTGAAGGCGAAATTTATTCATTTTCCCTTCAATTTTCATGGTTGGCGGCTTAGTCAGCTTGCAATGTTGGGCATTGGTTAACGATTATTTCTTTCCTTGCTTTTGTTGCTTTTTATGCTTCTTTCAGACTTGTAAATATTGTATTGATGTTTCTGTTTTTATTGGCACACCTTGTACTAGGAAAGACTCTTTAATTTGATAATAATTCTATTTTAGCCTCTTAAAAAAACCAAATGTCTAGATAATTTAACTTGGCTCTATTAGACATTTATAGCTTGGTAAAGAATTAGGGATTTAATTCCCTTTGTTTCACCGGCATGGGCATGGCCCTAACCCATTCACAAACTCAAACTCCTTTTTTCTTCTTCTTCTGCTTGGTGTGGACTTCCACACGAGAAGAGGTCCACCAAACAACCAACATTAAAACACTATTAGGTCAACTTGGTAGTCTTAGACTCAAATTTTGATATTTCATTTATTGACCAAAAGAAAAAGACTCAAATTTTGATACTGTTGAATAAATTATTAGTTAGCAGCAGCCACATAAAACAACTGTGATTAGTTATTGAATATTGTAGAATACTTTGGATCTTGAATTAAAAAAAATTCACCAAAAGAATTTCACATGAAAGTTATTCATGTGTTCTTTCCTTTAGGGCCAAAAGAATTGCATTAATGTCTAGAATATTATAGTTTATTATCTAGAATGATATTATACTTTTTACCCTTTGTGAGCATATATTTTTCTTAAGCCTAAACTTCAACCATGCATATCTCAACTAAATAGTATTTGCATCAAATATAATGGGGATTGGATTTTAAATCCCCTATTAACTAAAAAATTCAAAAAGAGTCCTTTATTTTTTTTCTACTTTAGATAGGATTGACACCTTATTCGGCAGTGTATTTCAACTAAGTTGTTCAAAGCACATGCATTTTGGTGCAGAAAAATGAATAATGAGTCTAATAGATGTATCAAACTGATCAAGAAAAATGAATGACACATTATTCCATGTTTTGTAACTTTTTGACTTGTTTTCTTCTGGTGAAACAAAATCAATAATGTGATATGTGAGAATACAACTTTGATACTACATTCTTAGTCAATAGAAGAAGAAAAAACTTAGATACTACAGTCATGCTCAATGTGGGTCCTAGTTCAATTCTCACATATGCATTTTCATTTCTTATACAATAATAAATGGACTTAGATGGAATTAAATTATATATGTGATTAGGCTTTACATCTTTTAGCTAACTTTTGAAAATGAGATACAAAGACATTTAACAAATAGAAATATAATTAAATTACAAAACATATATGAAAGTTTTGCTACATCAAGGGAACAAAAAGCCAATTCATTCTACTCACTACTCAAATCTCTTTTAAAGTAAAAGACTGACCTCTTTGCACCAACCTTGACCAAAAAACCCACAAAGTAGATTCATTCCTTTCTATATATGAGAATATCATATGAGTGGTGGTGTGTATAGAAACAAAATTCTTCGATGCCATATGGCATTTTTAGACTAAAGTCGTGTATAAGAGAAAAACGTGGAAAGTTGAATAGAAATTGTATTTCATAATGAGAGTATAATAATGTTTACATTAAGGGGTTGCATTTCCTCTTAATTTCTCTTATTTTTATTAAGTTTGAAGTTTGAGTACCTCTTCTATTCATGATATATTAGAATATATTTTTGCTGTTCCAAAAATACATTAAATAGGGTTACATCACTTGTATAGAGAATATGATAGTAACTAACTACCCGTTATAAGAAGATAGTAACTAACTAATAACAAACTATTAACTATGGTTGATTTCACAATTATATATATATGTGAGGGTTTCGGTCAAAGATAAATAAAATATATCTCATGTGAGTTGTATATAAATCTAGCCACGGAAAAGTCTTGAGATATAATTTCCAAAATTGTCACCACATCTTTGTTTAAATTAGTTCTTGTTTTGCCAATTTTAAAACCCGTTATAAAGGTTTCGTTATTCTTTGATATATTGGGATATTTACCCCTTCGAAAGAAAAATCCATTGTTTTCATCTTTTATCTAACAATCAAATATCATTTTTATCTTTGAAACATCAAACTTCTTCATTTGATTCATTTAACATGTATTAATATCTCATTCGTTCCATAATCGAATCACATTTGTTATTAGGGGTAAATTACCACAATTCATCAAGGGATAATATAGACCTCACCATTTTAGTTTTTTGTTACAATCAATTATCATTTTCATCTTAAGAACATCAAACTTCTTCATCTTCTTCATTTAATTGATGTGATCTCCATCTTTTTCGTTCCAGAATCAAATCATATTCATCATTAAGGATAAGTTACCCCCAATTTATCAAGGAGTGATGCAGGCATCACTACTATAAAATGTGCATTTTCCATTAGTTTAAATTTATCATAATAATTATAAATAAAACCAACTAACCAAGTGCATATGTTTTCTCAATTTCTCATAATGATCAATATATAAGTCAAGAACAGTACTCCAATCTAGAAATACAAGATATAGCATTGAAACAATATAATGTAGAATACGGATTACATCAAAGTAAGGGTAAAACATCTAGGTTCTTATTTGTACGGATACAAACGTTATTAGATGAAAAACCAAATCAACAAGAGTACCATTAATAATGCAAAACAATATTGAAATTATCACACAACTACAAAGAAAATTGTTCTTCTCTTTTGTTTTTGCTCATTCACGTGCCTACGTGAGTTAACTCACGCTGAAAAATATCCAACATGAGTTAACTCACATTAAAAAACCGAACGCAGGTTAACTCACGCTGAACATAATTAAGGGAATGAGCAATTTTAAAAGTGAGAAGAGCAATTTTCAACTACAAATTATATTAATTCAAGGCTTATTTGCTTCAACAACATTCTCGTGACCACCAATGAAACCACCAACTCCACCAATAACACCGCCTCCAATCCCTCCTACACCTCCTCCAATTCCTTTGTAAGCAAAACCTCCAATTCCACCTCCAATTCCCTTAGATGTTCCACCTCCATAACCTCCAATTCCACCTACGATTCCCTTAGATATTCCACCTCCTCCATATCCACCACCTAAACCTCCTCCTCCATATCCACCACCTAAACCACTACCACCTCCATATCCACCTCCTAAACCACTACCACCACCTCCTCCGTATCCACCACCGGAACCACCACCAAGTCCTCCTCCTCCATACCCTCCACCACCTCCTTCACCGCCACCATACCCATCAGAAGGTGTATCAAAGAACCATTCCGGCTTTTTCACATCTTCTTTCTCATTCTTCAACTTCCTTCCATATGCATTGTGGGACATTCCCAACACTAAGCATATCCCCACAACCAAAATGAACTTCATCTCCATGACAATATTAATCTATGTGACTATAGTAAAACACACTTCACTTACACCACTTTATACAAATATGCACCATATACGCATGCATTTATATAGTTGTTTGCATGCATGAAAAAATGAACATCGAATATTCAAATTTCAAAATGTAAAAAAATAAATTGAAATATTTAATGTCCAATTGTAGGGGTTAGGTTTAATTGCTACCACATGCACCACACAATTTACCTTCTCTTACCATAATAGTCCAGCTCTATCACATGCATGGTATGTGAAGGTACATTCGCATTCATATCGGCCATATTGCACCCCCATAGTTGGTTAAAACTTAAGGTTATACCTAGCTCTGACCAAGTTCACAAGACATTTCTGACATGCGGTCCATCACATAATGTGTATGGCACAAGAATATAAACTATAGTGGATGCATGCACGCATTGGATAATAGTAATATACTACATTGCGTGATTAAATTTGTTGGGGTGGTGGCACCCATTTACAGGTTGTAGATGGTGATGGGGTTTATAAATAGGACCGTATGGTATATAGGGAAATTTATTAACCAATATAGTAAAAAGTTTGATATTTAAGGACGAATTTTGTAACCAAAATATTTCAATGTCTCTAGCGACTTAACTTTAAAATGTCTCTAAACTATGGTTGCTATTATTAACCATCAATATTACATTTTCGATTCTAAATAAATCGTTAAATCCATCACTATATCACTTTTTCTATAGAAGATTTATATGAAAGACAATTGATGATATGACTATTTGATTAATTTTTAAATAGAGATCGAATATAATATAGAACAAAGAGTGTATTATTAAGGCATAAATTATAATACAGGACCATTTGTATGTTTGGGTAGAGTAATGTTGTGTGGCTACAGTATCGCGTGACATAATTTATTCAACCGATGTGTGCTTGTGCTTGACTTGGACATTAAAATTAAGAGGAAAAAGGTTTACCAAAAAACAATGACATAGGCAAAATATATTTTTTTCTGTACGAAATGCCTTTTTTTAAAAGATATAAATGAAATTATAATAGTCATTCAAAGTTTACATATATAAGATATCACGATGTCGAATCTAACAATTTTGACAATTTTATCGATAAGTCAAGAGTTATGGACATTTTTTTTTTTACTCAAGCACATTAATTCTTCTTCTGGCTGAGTACAAATATTAATAGTTTTTACTCAATATTATTTACTATTTGAACTTTGTAAATTCTAAATTTAATTATCGGGGTTCAAATTTTTATATGTGCAATATAAATTATTATCATTTAGCTGGACAAAATTGTTTATATATAATTACGGATGAATGAAAGGTAAATTGGCAACAAGTTGCATAACTAATTTCGCCGAGGTTTAGTTAGTGTTTTTAACTGTGATTTTCTTTTCTTGAAACGATTAATGTTGAGGGATAAACTTTGTCTCTTAGTTGTGTTTTCTCTAACTTCACCATAGAGCATTATGTTCAATTTTTTTATTTTATTTGATCTAAATTAAGAAATGTATAAAAAAAATAGATAAACATAGATTGATAAAACATATAAATATATGAAATAAGCTTGTTTTTTTATTGGATGTGTTAATTACATTCTACAAAATGAGAATTGTATTTATAGACAAAAACTACGTCTATTAGTCAAACGACGTAGCCTATAGTGTTAAACCTCTACTCAACTAATTTCGTCGGTAGTGCGTGAGTTTCCCTTTTTGAGAGGATCGTGACGGCCCACATTCGTATATGAATTTACTCCTCCATAGCATGATCCGTTTACACAATCTTTGGTGAGCAACTCCAACATGAACTTGTGTCTTCCTTCATCCCTCTTTGTGGTTAATGGTGCTACAAACATGAAATCTGGCTTTTGTACCTCATTGTCCAGTACCACTTAGTCTTGACTCAGTCTGAAGACTTTATGACCCACATACTCAGTTAGTGGATGTACGCATATGAAAGTTGAGATGGAGAAATCTCATCCTGAGGTGGATCCTTCCACTGGTGGACTAGTTGGAGACAAATGGTGGCACAAGAATGGTACAACTAAGGAGTTCTTGTGTGTTAAGCTATAGTTGAGAGCAGAAAATTCTTCAAGAGGACAGAGAAGCACATTTCAGGGGTTGAAGAAGGTATGGAACGACTTATGGGATTCCTAAAAGACCAAGGGTAATTGAAGGCAAGAAGATCTTCAGTAGGACATAAATTGATCGATCCAGAGGTTGAAGAGATTATGGTGATAAGTTATGGAACTACTTAAAAGGCTTAGTGTAGTTGGAGGCAAGTTCTTCAAGAAGGCAAATGATGTTTCGAGGCTCAATGAGGTAAAGTTGGAACAACAAGGTTGACGTAAACATCCTAAAAGTAAACATCCTAAAGTATACATTTTATTTTTGTGTTATCTTAAAAGAAATAAGCAAAATTGTGGTACCACTGTAAGAACTAAGTTGGTTAAGAAACAATACCTCGTAATTGATGTTTTGATGCTAACAAAGTAAAGGAACAATTTGTTTATGAAATGTGTGTTCGAGTGCGTAAGACATAAGTACTAATTAAAAGACAACAAGAAGCATCTTTATCCTGCTAGTAGAACACAACAAGATGTAAAAGACACTGTATAATCAAGTACATCGTTTGAACATGAAATTCAAAAGATCAAAACTTTGTTCAATCAAGTCAATTCTAGTCAGCATACAAAATTAGTTAGGAAAAGTAAATTTAGAAGCATTCATCTTGTCAAAGAATCAACTCTAGAAAGCATAGTGAATGAAAGCATTGCTCGTAGCTCTAATCTTCAGTACTACAAAAAAAGCATCTAATATATTGGTAAACAAGCATATGTCTAAGATATTTATTAAACATATGATAGAGTTTATGACGAATCAAGTGTCTCAAAGTTCCATCTATAGGATAAATAATCAAGTCTACCATATGGAATATCAAATACATGAAGAAAAGAGTGTGATAGATAAAGCATTTATATATCAAGCTCATCCTCTGGTCAAAAACATAGAAGCCAACCATCCATCTACCTCTAATCATGTAAGGGTATTTCAATACCTTCAAAGATAGTATTGGATAAATCATCATTTTAAAAATTCACGAAATAATCCTTTGATCAAAGATCTTATCCTTTGATAGTACTCTTCTTAATTATTCTTTAGGGGGTTATTGTGCGTACAACAATGGTATGATATGTTGATCCTTAACTCAAAAGTTTTAATTTGAATACTCTCAACAAAAAATACATATGTACATGTAAGTGTTTGTAGAATATCTTATGTCACTCGGTTTATGGTACATATGAAAAAGAGAAAAATTGGTTGTGAACATAAATATGTAGAATCTATTCACAATCATAAGAGATTAGGAACCAAATTTTAAGCAAAGGATATCTTATGACATTAGGTTTATTAAAAAAAACCGAAAAAGGTTGTCCATATAAGATAAATCAAAGAAAAATCGATAAACGTGAATCTAGAAATTAATTGTATATTCTCTCTTATGAGAGTCATTACATTATGTTGTACACAAATCAAGTTGTCATAGCACACTTGTATTGATATAAGATTAAACTACTCATTCAAATATTTACTATAGTTGTGAATTATTTTCAACTCATTTGAAGTAGTTAACAAGAGAAAACATTTTAGAAATATACCAAACTATATAAATATATGTTTAATTGAAAAGATTAAAACAAAATTAATATACAATTAATTTTAAATTAAAATAACAATTTTAAATATTATACAAATCACACACAATTGTTTTTTTCTTTCTCATCATTAATTATACATGACTCTTGGAATCATGAATTTCGATAATAAAAAAAAAAACACTAAGAACATGCACAAACCATAATATATTTGACAAAATATACATATCTTTCTCATTCTTCATGCAATAAATAAATTTTTTAGAGTTATTTACTACAATCACAAATAACAACATCAACTACATGAACTTACCACCAATATAATTCATATATATTTATTTTCATGTATTAAATATGATTATTTGACTCATGATTGTCATATGTGAATAAATATTATATATGTCAAAAATACAAAATGATTGTGAATTTAAACTAATATTACATTTATTTATTACTAGCGAAAAGATGGACACTCACGTGTTTGTTTTTTCCCTTTCTTTATTGCGCTAAAGTTTGAAAATTATGAATGGTTTTTTTTTTTTTTTGAATTTTTGATTTTGATTATGTTTAAAAATATAAACGTTTGTTACTTTCAAATTATTACAGACCAAACTAATCATGATTATCTATTTCAGTGGCACCGACAATATAACAAAAAAAGATAATCTAATTTTTTTTAATGACACCAAAAACGATCTTTATTATAGAAATATTTGTTTAAGGGTATAATTGGGATAATGAAAAAGTAAGTATATATATATTCATCTAGTTTGTTACACTTTTTAAAGGAAAAAGATAAAATGGACATATATTTACATACTTATATTGTATTTGTTACACTTTTATTTTAATGTTTGAATTTACTCTTATCTATTTGTTTTATGTTCTATTTATATTAAAAACTTAGGGTAATTTTAGAAAGAGAGAAAATCAGCTCAAAAGTGTCAAAACATTTTTTTTTTTTTAAATATATATATTGTAGAATATAGTATAGATGTATCTATCATGCATCAAATAATTGTTTGTTATATATATAGTGTAGAATATAGTATAGATGTATCTATCATGCATCAAATAATTGTTTGTAAAATTGTATCATTTTATGAACAAACTATAACTACATATGAAAAGTCTTAAACAACATTATGCAACAAACAATTTTGAAAAACAAAGTATCATTGAAACTCAAACCCCCCTTATAAAATCCTAGACTAGTCTTATACTATTATTAATTTCAAATTGAAATTTAAAAATCTTAATATTTGTTCGTTGATCACAGTCAATCATCTCAATGATTTAGATAATAACATTCATCCTCCTTAAATACTACATCACTTTTAAATCCTAACATTAAAATAATTGAATTCTTTATGTATTGTTTTGGTTAAGCTAAAATTATCTTAATATGAAATCAACAATTATGTTTTAAGTTTCTTGATATATTTATTTTCATGTGTGTATATTTGTATTGTTGAGCACATTTGTATATTTTGTATTGTTGAGCACATTTTTTTGTTTATTTTTTTTACTCAACTAAATCACTAGATCTATTTTTTTTTAATTTGAAATTAGTGGATTTCATAATCAATTTTATTGACAATAAATTATTAGGTAATCTAATTATTAGAGCGAGCTGACCTCACATCTTCAGTTCTATTCCTACGAAAAATAGGAATCAATCATATTGAAATTCTAGAGTACATGCCTAACTTACCAAAGCTGAAACTATCAAAATCAATGTAACTTCTTAGTGCTATGCATGTTTTAGATGAGAATGATGTTATAATAGATCAAGGTAGGATGATGGCATGTATCCCTCTTCACCCAATGTTGTCAAATATGGTTTTAGCTTCGGCATCCTTTAAGTGCACAGAGGAAATTGTTGTGATTGCTGCAATGCTATGTGTTGTCAACTTGGTATTTTTCCGTCCAGATGGTAAGGAAGAAGAAGCCGACATTGCGAGGATGTAGTTTTACACCAAAAATTTTGGAGACTACATAGCTTTTTTAGATGTGTATAACTCGTGGAAGTGGAATTTTATACTCAGCACAATGGTGCATTGATAATTACATTCAGGTCAGAACATGATAGCGATTTTCGCAAGTGTACGAAATCGTGCAAGTAGTAAAATTAAAACGGTAAAACCGAGTGTCGAACTTGAGCATCGCGTTATATTGTTGAATAGTATTTACAACTTAATTGAACAAAAATGTACTGAATTTGTTTGATAGCAATAATGAAAATTTAGCAAAGTAAAATTGGTATGAACTTTATAATAATAAAATTGTGAGGGAGATTTTCACTAAATGACTATCTTGAGTTATCAACTTTAATATGACTATTGAATCGACGTATCGAATCGTTACCAAATTCTCTAATTTATTCTTGCCCTAATTCCTTAGTGACAGAATCATTAATCATAAAATAACCCCTAATTCCTTAGTGAATTTAATATTAGAATTAGGCATGATTGAACAAGAATTTGTAATTGGTTTCAAGGGTTTGCATCTATTCCTAGATTACAAAGCAAGAATTTCTTATCTCAAGCGTTTATAAATTCAACATCTGTTTCACAATATAAAACGTAAATCAATTTAAAGGCGACCAAGCAATAAAAGCATTAAGAACAGAGATAAGAAAAATGATTCAATAAACTTCTTCAATATGCAAAACAAAGTCATAGAACAAAAGTTGTCATCTAGATAATCTCATCATCCCTAACAACAGGAAAATTAGCTACTCATGATTTTTTTAAAAGCTAAAAAAGAATTGAGAGTTACACATAAAATTGCAGTTGAGTGATGATTAAAGCCAGTTGAATCACCCTCCAATCGGTCTCCCAAACTGCAGTTGTAACCCTTGTGTATTGTCAATAGTATTTCTCCTCCAGTTCTCGCTTCGTAACCCCTAATATAACTTACGTGTTGGCTTATATATGCTTTGTTTTTACATTCAAAGTCTAATATTCCCTGCAGGTCTGTGACTATCTAATTCTTCATGTCCATCCTCTTGTTGTGGTGGGACCACGTGAACAAAAAGAGTTCAAGACAAAAAAAGAGTTCAAGGCAATATTGACACAAGTTGGCCAATTAAAGAGTCAAAGAAACCAATGAACCAATGACATATGGCAACCACATCACGTTGACAAATGAGAATGAAACCCAGCTGCATATTGCCATGTGTTGAAGTGTACTATGTGACTTCAATATTCATTCCTCGCATGAATTAATCCTTGGTAACTTCCCAAGTATAAATTCACTTTATCAATTAAACCTAACAAAAATAATATAGAACAAAAACTCCTAGAATTTGTTTTGTTAGAGACAATTAGAAACAAAATAACCAATACAACTGAATATTTTCAAAATCCTCTTTTTGCTTAGTTTCACTTTAAAAGCACTATGAAATGATTCAACTTAACTTAAAACTACATAAAAATGACTGTAAAAATACTAACTATTGAAGAATTATCAGAATACTAGAAAGAGCTAGAGGAACCCGCTATCAATTGGTTGAAATACTAGAGGAAATGAACATCAAGCTTACAACATCTAAAGACATCGATGCAGTTAAAAAATGCATAATACATGGATTTTTCTCTCATTGTGCATAACTGCAAGCGAATGATACTTATAAAAAGCTTAAATCTTTGCAGACAGAGAAAGAAGACATAGATGTAAGTACGATTTTCATACATCCTTGCTCAGGAATGGCACAAAAATATCCAGATTTAATTATACACCATGAACTAACAAACCAATACATTCGACATGTCACAGAGATAGATCGTGAATTGCTGGTGTTGCTTAAAGTAGTTTTTTTTCAAATGATTTCTTATTAATCTCTCACAATTATTATCCAATTCACAAGTTATACAAGTTTGTATTTCCTATTAAATGATTGGCGGAGATGGCTATGTAACACCCCGTTTTCCCAACAATGTAAATAATACAAGTAATCAGAGTATTCAACGTAAAACGGAATGTCACACTACTTTCAAAACATAAATAGGTTACTATTTATCAAAACAACCCTGTCAAAAATTCATTTATATTGCAGCGGAAAATTATTCAAAATCAACAACTTTGTTCAACAATCTTTGGCACTACGGCCTCAACATAAATAACTTAAAGGAAAATCTTAATCCAAAAAGGTTCAACAACATAGTTCATGAAACAATACGTAACAATGGAAAGCAAAGCAAGAATCCTCATCTCGTTGCGTATCAGAGCGACCCTAAGACGACACACGAGAGAGTCAACTCACATCAACAACTAAACCTGGTTATCTGCACGTTACCAACATAGGGGCAACATTCAAACAGAAGGGGTGAGATTTCACATTCAATAATAATAAGCATATAATTCATCAACGGAATTTAACAACCTAAACAACAATAAATATTCCATATATGCTTCATTTATTTCCATTTAGCATTTAAACCAACAACAATAACTCAACAACGACGACGACAACTCGACATTAACGACATAACAACAACTTAACTATGCAGTATGCATGTGGTACCAATCAACGTGTTAGAGCATAAGCTCTCAATTCAACGTGTAGAGCAATGACTCTTAAAATCAATGTGTGGAGCATAAACTCCTAAAATCAACGTGTGGAGCATCAACTCCTAAAAAAGCATAGACTCTCAAATCAACGTGTATGAATGATTAACATTCACAGGGCATCAAGCCCCCAACTTTATATGAGTATGCATGGACTCAACAATTTAATCAACAACAACGTATGACATCGACGACTTGACGACATCAACAACAACAACATCAACAACAACGTACAACTTCAACGACAAGGACAACAACGACAACAACAATGACATCAACAACAACGTACAACTTCAACATTATAATCTCATAAATATACATCGTTCAATTGCAACGTCATAAAATCATCATATCACTTCAACATATACATTCCATATCATAGTTCATCAACATATAAACATTCATGTAATAATTCATCAT
>Ga0228711_1000497_pt1 | contig 48536 bp, 19 predicted proteins | sample MedpolnodulmetaG_2_FD_177996 | JGI IMG/M metagenome (GOLD analysis project Ga0228711, IMG submission 177996) | Root nodule microbial communities from Medicago polymorpha collected in Santa Monica, California, United States - brown nodules | ecosystem: Host-associated > Plants > Roots > Nodule...
GCAACTCAAGATGTAAGACAAGAGTATTCTAACTTCACATAAGCTTGTGATTTGTGAAGAGAATGAACATTGTAACATTGCTTCAATTTTTATTTTAGGTTTACAAATTGGTTGAGCACATTCGTGCTAAAGGTGGAAATATCACAAGGGAGGCCGGTCCAGTTCAGGGTGGGACAACTGTTATTGCCTTTGTGAAGGATCCTGATGGCTACACTTTTGCACTTGTCCAAAGACCTATAGTTCACGACCCATTCTGTCAAATAATGCTTCGCGTTGGCGATTTAGAACGCGCCATAAAGTTTTATGAAAAGGTAACAATCGAAGATATTCTAGGAAGAACAAGTATGATATGATTTGATCTCAATTATTTAATGTTGTTTTGTGCGCATTTCATGTGTGTGAAGAGTCAAGATTAGTAGTTGTACTATTTGATAGCTTTTGCTTGTATACACAGAATAGAATCAGAGAATTGCATTTGATGAGTTATGATTTAATTATGCATTATTTAAACTAAATGTGATTTATTAACCGCGGCTATGTTCTTATGCATCATATTTACATAGGCTTTGGGCTTGAAGGTGGTGAGGAAGGTTGATAATCCTGAGAACAAGGTGATGTTTCCTCATGCCTTTTTCTTTGCAATGTAGTTACTAGCAGCTGCATCTTTCATGTCAAAGCCATTCTAATCAGAAAGCACAGATTATACAACTACAATAGTGCACATAAATTGTCTAAAATTAACATAGAAACACATGTTTATGTTGCATGTCCTACAGTACACTATTGCTATACTTGGGTATAAAGAGGAGGACGAGGCAACTGTGTTGGAGTTGACATATAATTATGGTGTCACTGAATACTCTAAGGGAACTGCTTATACACAGGTTAGTTCATAAGTTAAATCATCTGACCTTGAAGCTTAAACTAGCTTTCTTTGTGTTTCTGTACCATTGATGGTAAAATATGTTCCATGTGTTTATAACAGATTGCCATTGGTACTGATGATGTCTACAAGAGTGCTGATGTAGTCAACCTAGTCACACAAGAGCTTGGAGGGGAGATCACTCTGCAACCAGGGCCAGTTCCTGGCCTTAACACAAAGGTCACTTCCTTTTTAGATCCAGATGGATGGAAAACTGTAAGTTTGTTTTTCCTCCAAACTCCCGTACAAAACCTTAGTGGTCGGTCGGTGAACGACCACATTACAAATGCATCAATACCTATAGGTTTCTAACATCATGTTTAATTTTTTTGTGTAGGCGTTGGTTGACAATGAGGATTTCCTGAAGGAACTGGAGTGAAGAGCGAGCTAACAAGAAATAAGTAGCAGTCCTAGGTAGTGACACTAGGGTAGTGCTTTTGTGTGAACAATAAAATAGTCTCGCAATGTTTATCTGCGATCCTTATGTTTATTATTGTGTTTATTTTCACGTGGTTGTGTAATAATCTATCTATTTTAAAGCACACTCCTTTTGCATGTTAATCTACTATTGTTATTAATCTTTTGATTTATGATCTTCTTTTTACAATGGAACCGCATCTCATCCCAATTTGAAGGAATGAGATGAAAGCATCCATAATCCATTACTTCTATGCATTCATATAAAAGTGCATGAAGTATATATAAGTTACATACTATAAATCATTCATTTAAAGAAAATGTTAATAAGTGTCTTTAGGACACTTGATAAGAAGTTTAAAGTAGAAATTTTATCTTAAAATTCGTGTATTCAACACATTTTATTTACACGAAAGTTATCAATTGTTTTATTTTTAGATCCTTAACAAGTGCCTTTAACAAGTGCCTTAAAGGCACTTGTTAACCAGACCTTTCATTTAATCCATTTATAATTGAAGTTGAACTAATAACTCCCACTTATTTTAGTTCAAGTGTGAGTGAGTAATTAAACGGAGAAAAAACAACATTGGAGGTACTATGCAAATTCCAAACAACACCTAAACTAGGATGTTAGCTGTCGGTGGGGGTACTCCTCTGCTCCTTGTCCCCACCCCTCAAAATATCCCCCCAACACACTTTCATTTCTCGCTTCAAAAAGTTTTTCCTCATCCACATAATCTTTGTGGGGACCGGGGATCCCATCAACATAAAAAATAAAATCAAATCAAATTTCATTTATATTTAAATAAATTGGTAGTAAAAGAAATTAAAATTTAACCATAATAAAACAAATAAAGCATTATGATATTAGTGTTATCTTGTGACAAAAATAAAAATCGCATATAAAACACTTGAACATATAGATGCAAATGTTATTTTTAGTAAATTGTTGATGGACAAATGGTATAAATTAGGGTGTCTTTTTTCCATCTTTGATCTTTGCCCCGTTGGAATTCCAAATAAGACAATGGTCATACGATAATCTTCATTTACAAGTATAAATTGACATCCCTAACCTAAATATATGACCACATGTTTAAGAACCAACCATGCCACAACATATTGGTTCAATTTATTTATTTAAAATCGGTCACTTTTTGCGTAAAAAAATGGTCACCTTTTGTCTTTGACCGAAATAAGTGATTTTAGATTACAGTCATCGTTTTGCTTTTGGCTTTGCTTAGTTGCAATTAATTTTTTTTTGACAAACTACAATTAATATTATTAGTTTTTTTGTTTTTGAATTGAATTAGTTTTGTTTTCACTAAAATTAATAGTTATTATTAATTTGTATTTGGACCAGAAAAGGTGCAATTGTTGATATCTGGTAGGTGATTTGTGCATTCTTCCTACCTACATAACTTACCTTTCATATGAAAGCAGTTGAAGAGAGTAAGGCAACTAATAATCATAAAGTTTTGTTTAATTACAGTTATTAAAAGGGAGATACCTATTACCACATAGGATGGTCCATGAAAACTAAGAATCACACAACCACCACCCATGGTTTCCATCAAATAACCATTTCATTATTTATTTTTAATATTAAATTAGACCTTTAAAACATAAAATGACTGCACCACTACATATTTTGCATCCAATTATATTATAATGTGCTCACATTAGGGTCTGATGTTGTTGTGGTATGTCTAAATTTACTGCTATTAAAAATAGGTTTCATAACTATATTAATCATACAACTTTTTTTTTTGAAGGAATTAATCATACAATTATAATTTGAAATAAAATTGATTAATTATAATATAATTGATGAATTTTTTTAATCAAATTTGACTTGAACTAAGAGCAAATAAGGTATTATAATCAATATTAATTGACCTTATTATAATCAATATACTTATGAATTTTTTTCTCATTATAAGGTATTGTAAATTTTATAAACGGTGAAAAAAAAGGTATTATCAAATTTGACTTGAATTTTTTTTATACTATAAACGGAGAAAAAATTCATAAGTATATTTATTTATTAAGAGCAAATAAGGTATTATCAAAATTGACTTGAATTAAGAGGAAATAAGGTATTATAATCAAAATTCATATTTTTTTTTTTTATAAATATGGAGAAGAAAAACGTATGTAAATAATAATGTTTGATATCATAAACATTTTTTTTTCAAAAAAATAAATTTTTTTTAACATTAGGATGTGTTTGACCTTATTTTTTTTGGGTCAAGTGTTTGACCTTATTTTTATATCCAAATAATTCAATACATTACACCTTCACCATAGTTTTAATGCAAATGGTCTGTCTCAAAAAGAAAAAAGAAACGCAAATGACTTTCTGAGTCAAATAAAAAAACTAAAGGCAAATGGTTTTCTAAAATTGGATTCAAATTTTTTTTTTGACAAGCACTTTTTAGTAGTTTTATATTTTAATTTAATTCAATTAAATAAAGTTAAGTTAAGTTAATTAAATTAAACAATTATTTAATCAAATATAATTATTTTGGTCAAATAGTATAGTGACTAGAAACTCATTCATAAAGTGGATAAGTGACAAATTTAAGGTTGGAACCTCGACAACTACATATAATATTTGGTGCTCATACCAAATAAATTATGCTCATGTGACAAATTTTAATATTTTACACAATGGTGAATATTATGCTATACAAAAAATTTTAATTTAAAGACTGTCCTCTTTTATTTATAAAAGATATTTGTGTTGATAAAATTTGATATGTTTGGTCTAAATTTTGACCAAATGTCTTTTATAAATAAAACCAAATATAATATAATTTAGTATTTAATTAAATAAATAATAAATAACTTTTTCTCAAAGAAAAACAAATACCTTCTTTATATTCCCCTTAAAAAAACTTCTTTATTTTAGATATATAATTTAAATTAATTAAAGTAGCTTAAATTAATCACAATTATATAATGAGTCTAATTAATATGCTCTGTCAGACTGAAAAAGCGGGCCGAGCGGGGCCGCCTCGTTTAAGCATGTCCCGTCTAAACCCGTTTAAAATGGGACGAGTCGAGTCAAATTAAGTGACCAAGACCAAATTTTCACCTCGCCCTGTTTAGTGGCGAACAAACAAGTTGGCGGGCCGGCCAGCCAAACAAAAATTTTGCTTTTAGAGAGAATAAAAACTTTTTTTTACAGTGCTATATAATGCGAATAAAATTCCCACGAAATCATCCCGAAAAGGCATTCCACCAATGAAAAACAGACACTTTCTGAATTCAAGGGGGAGTTTATGAATAGATGGAAATGGAAAAGTCAACAACTACTGTGGGCTAAAATAAACACTTCGGGATGGTCGTGAAAATTGAATTCGCTTTAAGTAACATTATTGTTTTTTTTAATACATTTTTTTATAACTTGATTGTTACGAAAAACTATGTTGCTTTTATCATAAAAAAATGGAGAATGCTAACCATTGCCTTTGGGGCATCGAATAAATGGATAAAAATAGAAATATAGTATCAGAAAATGGTGAAAAATGATAAGTTTAACTTTTTAAAAGTCAAAATGTTGTTGAAACCAATACAAACATGTTACTTTTGGCTTCTTTAACCATTGCCCCGTTAGTAAGACCCTAAAAAAAATATATATAAAAGAAGGTGGATTCTAGGGTGAGAACTCAATTAAGTCCCTCACCGACCTTCAGATTAAACAGACCCACACAATTTCATTATTCATCATCACACGAGATCTTTTTTAATGTTGCATCCACTCTCTCTTCCCCACCAAATTTCTTCTCTCTCTTGAATGTTCATGGACCATGGTGACCATGGTTGCATTTTCTACCATCAAAAATGGAGTTTTTCACACTGTTTACAAGTTGAGATTTAATGAACCTAGTTGAATTTATTATTTTGTTTTAAAGAAAAACATAAGAACTTTAGAAGGTTTATATTGTTCAAATATTAATTGTTTGATTTATTATGATTCATTGTTGTTTTTATGTATCAATTGTGTATTTGATAATAAACATCAAATTAAAATGTCGAAAAGAATAAGAAAACTTAGGTGAAAAGAACAGATGGAAAAAATAGATTTGGTGGAAAATTCCTAAAAAAAAAAAAAAGATTTTGTGGAAAAATAATGAAGAATTCTTGAATCTCAGTCTTTTTTTTTTAATAAGGAATGTCATCCATTTTATTTGAAGGCATTATTTGAGCAAAAGAGACCCATTTGAAAGGAAGGGGAAAAATATCTTAGGAGAGGATTCATTGGAGATGGGTTGATAGAGACAGTTTGTGGCAGTTTCAACGGTGGCTCAAATTTGGGTTGATGATGTGAATCTGATAAAATTGCAAGAGATAGGAGGAGAGAAAAAGAGAGGAGGTGGGGAAAGGGATTGTGTGAGTAAAAATGTATATGTTCTCCTTTTCTTTTCTAACTCATCTAGACCATTAAATTTATCTTGATCGTATATAAAGGTGGTTCACCAGTGAACCATTTAATTGATGGTTCACCCTAGACACCACCATAAAAGAATAGACATATAATACATTTGTTGTAAAAACAAAATAAATTAACAAATTATCGAATTCAACATCATATTTAATAATAAAATAAGAAAAATCTGTCAACATAAAACAAATCCTAAAATAAATTCAGCAACCAAAATAAATCCAAAAGGATAAAGTAAGCCTAAAATAAAAAAGAAGTTAAGCAGGTCGGTCCGCCCTGTTTTTTTAACGACTTAAGCGGGACAATCCAACTATAAGAAGCGAGTTCAAAACTTCGATTTAGCCCGACAAAAATAGCAGGATAAATGGATCGGCCCGAGGGGTTGGGCCTGTTTTGCGAACACGTATCCCCGTGGGCAACAACTTTAGTGCCATTTCCTATACCTTATGGTCATCTAAGTGCTCATATCCGTACTCATTATCCTCACTTTAACTATGAAAAGACAATAAAAAAACATCGCAGTTGAAATAAAATTATTAACCAAAATTAAAAAGGAATAAGAACTCTCCTTATATATTGTTGTAATTATTTACCTCCATTATTTTCATAGGTTTTCTCCACCGGAGTATGTCGACACCGGTCCCAACATAAACTTAAAACAAGTTTTGTTTTGTTGATAGGGGATCCTTACTTAACAATGACCACTCTCCGTTAAGGACCCTCCATTGGAGGAAGAAAAAATGAGTCTCCGTTAAGGAACGGATAACTATACAAGGACCCTCTCTCTCTTGGGTAACTAACGGATCCTACATTTAAAAAAGTAATAAAATGTATATTACTTGGTCCCACTTGCATAAATGAGTAATAAAATGAGTACTACTTGATCCCACTTGCAAATAGGAGTAATATGTAAATTATTTTTGTTTAATGATGTAAAGATAATGAGACATATTTAAGTACTTTTCATTGGAGTCCTTTTAGTGTATTGCCATTGGAGTCATTAATATGTACTTTTATTAAAAAATTATAAATAAGTGATGTGTCACGTGATGTCCATTTAAAGAACCCTTATTACGGAACTACCATTGTGGATGCTCTATGAGACTAGTTCACATTTATCTCTATCATTACTCTTATTTTAAAATGATGCATTTTATCCGAACAATAATTTATGTGACAACTTTTAAAACAATCTTAATTTTATAAAGAGAAATAAGTATTGACACGGAAATCAAAACAATAAAAACAAAACAAAAATATAAAAGAAATAATCATCACAAAATGATTGTAGAAATATAATTTCTCTTTTAAAATAACTGATGAGTTTTTGACAAATGTTTATATTTTGACATAATTGATGGTATGCCACGTTTGACACGTTGGCTTATAAAATATTAATATTTTATACTTGATGTGAACTTTTTTGATTATAAAATATAGCAAAAACTAGCAATAAGATATTTATCCTTACCGACAGTAATCCCTCACTCACTCACTCCCCCTGTTCAGTGGTTAGTTATCACTTTTGTCTTTGATGATTGCATGTTTTTGAGCTGAGATCAAATGCTTATTTATGGTTTGGTTATAGCCTTATAGGAATGTATTTGTGTTGCCTTAATTACTTTTGCATTGTGTTGCAGATGGCTGAGATTGATTTGGAATGGCCAAAGAAAGACAACCGTCGCTTGCTTCATGTTGTTTATCGTGTTGGTGACCTTGAACGCACCATTAAGTATGCTTTTTTGTTAGATGATTGATTGCAATTGCATGCTTAAAATACATACCATCATCAATTCATGTCTTGGATATGGTTCTTTCAGGTTTTATACTGAGGCTCTTGGGATGACACTTTTGAGGCAGAGAGATATTCCCGAGGAGAAATATGCCAATGCTTTTCTTGGATTTGGCGCTGAACAATCCCATTTTGTTGTTGAATTAACATATAGTATGTTACTCTTGCTATTTACCCTTTAATTTCCTTTTTAAATGTATTTCTCTTCATTAGTTTTAGGATTAATTATGTTTTTACTTTTTAGTCCGTATAAAATTATGATTGTTTAAGCTTAGTTCCTATGTAGTTTTATTTTATTTTTGTTTTTCCTTTTTCTTTTAACAAAAAAATGATTGTTTTTAGTCACTTGCAAAAGATGAGTGTTTTTTCTTTTGGTTTAAAAGAGTTTAGTGACGAAACTCACACACTAAGTGCAGAGAAGTGGAGAATCGCAGATTAGAACTTGCTCCCCATCAAATCAAATATCCCTCCGGCCTTTTACCATTTGAACTATACTTATGAGACAAAGATGAGTGTTTTTAGTCAAGAAAATAGGACTATAATTGAACAATTTTATGTGGGACTAAACTTGAAAAATTGTCTATTTTCTAAGGAATTTTTGTATCGATGAATTTTATAGGGAATAAAAACATATTTAACTCTATTTTCTTTTTGCTAGCCTAATTATTTATCACTAATTTTTTCTTACCACATGGGTTTATTTTCTTTGAATTCTTGTAAAATGTTTAATTATATGATCTTATTGTTAGATTATGGGGTGACTTCGTATGATGTTGGAGATGGCTTTGGACATTTTGCAATTGCAACTCAAGATGTAAGACAAGAGTATTCTAACTTCACATAAGCTTGTGATTTGTGAAGAGAATGAACATTGTAACATTGCTTCAATTTTTATTTTAGGTTTACAAATTGGTTGAGCACATTCGTGCCAAAGGTGGAAATATCACAAGGGAGGTTGGTCCAGTTCAGGGTGGGACAACTGTTATTGCCTTTGTGAAGGATCCTGATGGCTACACTTTTGCACTTGTCCAAAGACCTATAGTTCACGACCCATTCTGTCAAATAAGTCTTCGCGTTGGTGATTTAGAACGCGCCATAAAGTTTTATGAAAAGGTAACAATCGAAGATATTCTAGGAAGAACAAGCATGATATGATTTGATCTCAATTATTTAATGCTGTTTTGTGCGCATTTGATGTGTGTGAAGAGTCAAGATTAGTACTTGTACTATTTGATAGCTTTTGCTTGTATATACAGAATAGAATCAGAGAATTGCATTTGATGAGTTATGATTTAATTATGCATTATTTAAACCAAATGTGGTTTATTAACCGAGGCTATGTTCTTATGGATCATATTTACACAGGCTTTGGGCTTGAAGGTGGTGAGGAAGGTTGATAATCCTGAGAACAAGGTGATGTTTCCTCATGCTTTGTTATGTAGTTACTAGCATAGATTACACAACTACAATAGCGCAGATAAATTGTCTAAAATTAACATAGAAACACATGTTTATGTTGCATGTCCTACAGTACACTATCGCTATACTTGGGTATAAAGAGGAGGACGAGGCAACTGTGTTGGAGTTGACATATAATTATGGTGTCACCGAATACTCTAAGGGAACTGCTTATGCACAGGTTAGTTCATAAGTTAAATTATCTGACCTTGAAGCTTAAACTAGCTTTCTTCGCGTTTCTGTACCATTGATGGTAAAATATGTTCCATGTGTCTATAACAGATTGCCATTGGTACTGATGATGTCTACAAGAGTGCTGATGTAGTCAACCTAGTCACGCAAGAGCTTGGAGGGAAGATCACTCGGCAACCAGGGCCAATTCCCGGCCTTAACACAAAGGTCACTTCCTTTTTAGATCCAGATGGATGGAAAACTGTAAGTTCATTTTTCCCTTTGCTTATATTGAGAAGGAATATGACTGCAATTTATACTATTTAATTGTATCTGTCGAAAGCCTCTGTTGAACTATTTACTCGATTATGTTGTCACCTACATTTGTCTACAAAACCTTAGTGGTCGGTCAGTGAATGAACACATTACAAATCAGGGCCGTTCCTATGAAATAGGAGGCTCAGTTCTATTTTTAAAATAGACCCCCCGTAAAATCAAAACGCAATTTTTTTGTGTAGCTAAGCTTCATTAAAAAAATCAGAATCAGAGGAACTTTTAAACACGAAACAAAACAAAATAAAATTAAGTGAAAGAGAGGTGAAATTTACCTAACGGTGTCGTTTGGAATGCCACTTCTACGTCGTAGGAAAGGGGAAAACAAATGGTTTATGCGAAAAAGAAATAATTGTTGTGATTCTTTCAATGAAATAGTTTTTCAAATTGACTGATTAAGTGATTATTCAAGTGGGGTGGGTATTATAATTTTTTTTAGTCCCATAGTTTTTGGAGGCTCGGCTCGGTAGCGCTTCTTGCACTCCTCAAGATCCGGCCATGTTACAAATGCATCAACGCCTATAGGTTTCTAACATCATGTTTAATTTTTTGTGCAGGTGTTGGTTGACAATGAGGATTTCCTGAAGGAACTGGAGTGAAGAGCGAGCTAACAAGAAATAAGTAGTAGTCCTAGGTAGTGACACTAGGGTAGTGCTTTTGTGTGAACAATAAAATAGTCTCGCAATGTTTATCTGCGATCCTTATGTTTATTATTATGTTTACTTTCATGTGGTTGTGTAATAATCTATCTATTTTAAAGCACACTCCTTTTGCATGTTAATCTACTATTGTTATTAATCTTTTGATTTATGATCTTCTTTTAGCAATGGAACCACATCTCATCCCAATTTGAAGGAGTGAGATGAAAGCATCCATAATCCATTACTTTTATTTTATATGCATTCATATAAAAGTGCATGGATCATATATAAGTTACATACTATAAATCATTCATTTAAGGGAAATGTTAACAAGTGTCTTTAGGGCATTTGATAGGAAGTTTAAAGTAAAAATTTTATCTTGAAATTCGTGTATTCAACACATTTTATTTACACGAAAGTTATCAATTGTTTCTGTTTTTGGATCCTTAACAAGTACCTTAAAGACACTTGTTAACAAGACCTTTCATTTAATCCATTTATAATTGAAGTTGAACTAATCAATCCCACTTATTTTAGTTCAAATGTGAGTGAGTAATTAAACGGAGAAAAAACAACATTAGAGGTACTATGCAAATTCCAAACAACACCTAAACTAGGGATGTTATCGGGTCCGTGGGGATACTCCTCTGCTCCCTGTCTCCACCCCTCAAAATATCCCCAACGCTTCAAAAAGTTTTTCCCCATCCCCATGATCTTTGTGGGGATCCCATCAAAAAAAAAAGGTCAAATTTCATTTATAGTATTTAAAAAATTGGCAGTAAGAAAATTTAAAATTTAACCATAATAAAACAAATAAAGCATCATGATATTATTGTTATCTTGTGACAAAAATAAAAATCGCATAAAAAAGACTTGAATATATAGATGCAAATGTTATTTTTAGTAAATTGTTGAGGGATAAATGGTATAAATTGGGGTGTCTTTTTCCCATCTTTGATCCTTGTTCCGTTGGAACTCCTAATGAGACAATGCTCATACGATAATCTTCATTTACAAGTATAAATTGACATCCCTAATCTAAATATATAACCACATGTTTAAGAGCCAACCATGCCTGGATGCCACAACATATTGGTATTTGGTTCAATTTATTTTTTTAAAATCGGTCACTTTTTGCGTAAAAAAAATGGTCAATTTTTGTCTTTGACCGAAACAAATGATTTTAGATTACAGTCATCGTTTTGCTTTTGGCTTTCCTTAGTTACAATTAATTTTTTTGGACAAACTACAATTAATATTATTAGTTTTTTTTAATTGAATTAGTTTTGTTTTGACTAAAATTAATAGTTATTTATTAATTTGTATTTGGACCAGAAAAGGTGTAGTTGTTGTCTGTTGATACCTGGTAGGTGATTTGTGCATTCTTCCTACCTACATAACTCACCTTTCATATGAAAGCAGTTGAAGAGAGTTAAGGCAATTAATAATGCTAACGACATTTACTTTTCAACACTCTCTCTAGTATTTACTTTTTTATTGGATAAAATTAATTTATGTTCCACCATTTTATGCACGTTCAATTTTTAAAATGTAGACCCACAATGATTTAAACCAATAAAAAAATAAATATTAGAAGAGTGTTGCTAACATTACTCTAATAATAAATTTTTGTTTAATTACAGTTATTAAAAGGGTGATACCTATTACCACATAGGGTTTTTTTTCTCGAGTAAACCTATTACCACATAGGTTGTTGCTTCCAGGAAAATTAAGAACCACACAACCACCACCCATGGTTTCCATCAAATAACCATTTCATTATTTTTTTATATATTAAATTAGTCCTTTAAAACATAAAATGACTGCACCACTACATATTTTGCATCCAATTATATTAAAATGTGCTCACATTAGGGTCTGATGTTGTTGTGGCATGTCTAAATTTACTGCTATTAAAAATAGGTTTCATAAGTATATTAATCATACAATTATAATTTGAAACAAAATTGATTGATTATAATATAATTGATGAATTTTTTTAATCAAATTTGACTTGAATTAAGAGCAAATAAGGTATGATAATCAATATTAATTGACCTTATTACAATCAATATGCTTATGAATTTTTTCTCATTATAAGGTATTATAATTTTTATAAACGGTGAAAAAAAAAGGTATTATCAAATTTGACTTGAATTTTTTTTATATTATAAACGGAGAAAAAATTCATAACTATATATTTTTTTTATTAAGAGCAAATATTATCAAATATGACTTGAATTAAGAGCAAATAAGGTATTATAATCAAAATTCATAAATTTTTTTTTTATAAATATGGAGAAGAAAAACGTATGTAAATAATAATGTTTGATATCATAAACATTTTTTTTTTAAAAAAAAGTCATAAACTTTTTTTAACATTAGGATGTGTTTGACCTTTTTTTTTGTGGTCAAGTGTTTGACCTTATTTTTATATCCAAATAATCCAATACATTACACCTTCACCATAGTTTTAATGCAAATGGTCTGTCTCAAAAAGAAAAAAGAAACGCAAATGACTTTCTGAGTCAAATAAAAAAACTAAAGGTAAATGGTTTTCTAAAATTGGATTCACTTTTTTTTTGACAAAGTAGTTTTATATTTTAATTTAATTCAATTAAATAAAGTTAAGTTAATTAAATTAAACAATTATTTAATTAAATATAATCATTTTGATCAAATAGTATAGTGACTAGAAACTCATCCATAAAGTGAATAAGTGAGAAATTTAAGGTTTGAACCTCGACAACTACATAAACATAGGACAAATTTTAATATTTTACACAATGGTGAATATTATACTTTACAGAAAATTTTAATTTAAAGACTGTCCTCTTTTATTTATAAAAGATATTTGTGTTAATAAAATTTGATATGTTTGGTCTAAATTTTGACCAAATGTCTTTTTATAAATAAAATCAAATAAAATATAATTTAGTATTTAATTAAATAAAAAATAAATAACTTTTTCTCAAAGAAAAACAAATACCTTCTTTATATTCCCCTTAAAAAAACTTCTTTATTTTACATATATAATTTTAATTAATTAAAGTAGCTTAAATTAATTACAATTATACAATGAGTCTAATTAATATGCTCTGTCACTATCAGTGTCACTGTACAATTATTTTACACATACATCTAATGATGTGTTGTCACATCAATTAATAAATATGAAAATACATGTTTATCATATTCATTAATTGATGTGATAACATACCATTGAATGTCAGTAAAAAATAATTTTACATTAACAAAATATACTAATTAAATTCTTGTATAATATATTGTTCTTCTCTTATAATAAAGTCCTAAACTTATAATGTATAAAAAAGTATACATTCATATATAAAAAAGTTCACTATTTTAAGATAAATAATAATGTATTAATGCATATAATAATATATTTATTAATTTCAATAACTTTTTAAAATGCATTGTATTTTCTTGATACATTGCACTTTTTATTTTTGGGAAAACTGTGGTCCTTCGAATCTACCTAACTATTTAGTTTTTTTTTCCTCTTTTTTGCATTAACCTTCGATTTTTTTTTTACAAGGAGACCATTCATTTGGTAATCCAATTTATGTACATACTTAAAATGGTACATTGAATTTTCACATCTTTTAATTTTTTTTTAAAGAATTTATGTATTTGATCGAAAATTTAGACAAAATACATGATAGTGAGTCTATCCCAAGAATTTACAACAACAACAACCAATCAAAGGTGGTCGTTTATGTTTTTGATTCACCCACGTTATTACAATATAAACAAAACTGGTTGGGTCGGTTACAGAGTGTCTCTTAAGAAACGTAGTATTACCTTACCTTACCTTAGTTCACCTACCTTTAAGAATTGTTTTGTTGGTCTTCTCAAATTCTCTAACATTGTTTAAAATTCTTATACGTCTATTTCAGCTCAAACCAGGGTCATCACATTCACACTTTTCATTCAACAACCAACCAATTCTCATGGATGGCTCTGAACTCTGAACACTGAATACTGAGCTTGTCATCCATCTATCATTATTATTATTCTGCTTGTTTGATTGATACTATAGTGTTCTAGATTGATTCATTTGCTTGATTTTGATGGCTTTTGATCTTGTTCTTCATAAGGGTGCATTCATTTGGGGTTGTTCTTCCAAACCTCATTCTCAATTGGATTCTCATTCTGCCGGGTTCACTGAGAATCTCAGATATCAACTTGTTCACAAATGTACTAGTTTGAGTGTTTTAGCTCAGAAAGCTGCCATTCCTGTTGAAGATGAGAAGCCATTGGTTCATTCTCTTCTTGATGATAACGCCCTTCTCCACATTCACAACAAAGGGTTTCATAAGGACATCAACATGCATCCCAGTGAGTAGTTATTTTTATAATATCATATCATATCAAATTTAATTTTTATTATGTTTAACTATCATTTAGACCATGCTGTGTTGTGCTTCTTATCACCATTGAGTTATGATCATTATTATTATATCAACTAATGTATATCTAAATAGCATTTGGGGAAAATAATTTTGTTATGTAATTGCTGACATCTGTGTTAGTAAGATATTCTGTAGCACTGACACTTTTGATGGAAGGCGTATTTGGTGTTCGACATTTGTTGGTATCCGTGTCGGACATTGACACATGTGATTACATTTAATCAATTATTTTTACTAGTGCCCATGTGTCAGTGTCATGTCCAGAGTCTGCTTCACAGATAAGATATGCAGAAAGGAAATAGACTAGTAATGCTATAGAACACCTGATTCTCTATAAGGTTAACCATGTTCATCCTATGTCATTTTGACGATACGTAGTGGACTAAGGGCGAGAAAGCCTGAAATGTTGACACGGTGTGATGGCGTCAACTGAGAGTGGCTTTGATTTTTGAGTGCAAGCATGCACTACATAGTCTTAATTCAGATATTATGAATGATCCAGTACAGAACATTATACATGTTTTACAAAAAAACATTATATGTGTAATTTAATGATCATTGTTACTGTCTGATGATACTATGCTAATTATATTGTAGTTTTTGTTGAATGTATAGTATAATTAAGAGTTATAATGCATCACCTTGATCTTGCTTCATAAATTAGTGCAAGTAAGTCTAAACGTTTTGGTTTTAATCTGCAAGATTGTACCCTACTTGTCATAAACTACATGTTGAACCGTGTACTTGTGCTACCATACATGTGCCAGCATGTAGATCCACTCAATTTTGTAATATAATGAATGCAACTTATGATTCTATGTTTGCCATAGCCAGTATGCGTGGAAGAAAGTGGCGTTCGTATTAATGCGATTTAACTCCCTTTCCTATTTTACCCAAATTTTAGCATGATTATGTAACTTGTGTAATTGCAGAGCCATTAACGTCAATTGATGTTTCTTCTTCTGCAAGCGATGGATCAAAGGTGCGCGTGGCTTATCAGGTATCATGCTTAATAGTTCTAAACCCTATTCATCTGAAACATCCATGGGCATTATTTCCTTTGCTAACTAGTCAATTGCTCGATACAGGGACTTCCAGGAGCATATAGTGAGGATGCGGCTTTGAAAGCATATCCAAAATGTGAGACCGTACCTTGTGACGAGTTTGAAGCTGCATTTAAGGTTCCGATCTTCACCTTCCTCCTCTCCCCACCCGATGCTTTAATTTATGAGTTATAACTGTTGCATTGACATATTTGTATTCTTCCTGTAGGCAGTTGAATTGTGGTTGGTGGATAAAGCGGTTCTACCAATTGAAAATTCTATAGATGGAAGCATTCACCGCAATTATGACTTACTTCTTCGACATAGGCTGCACATTGTTGGGGAGGTGCAGTTGCGTGTCAACCATTGTCTCTTAGGATTGCCTGGCGTGGCAAAAGAGGAGCTCAAAAGTGTCGTCAGTCATCCTCAGGTTGGCTACTATGTAACATGTATTTTGTATAACTCTCTTCTATCTTTGCCATTTTGGTAAAGAGTGAACAAAGATGATGCATTATGTTTCCTATTCAAACACACTGCATAGATATGCGTGATTATACTTTGAAATTGTAGCGACTTCACTTTATTACAATTTATTGGATTGCATCAACCTTCTTTACTATCAGTTATACAAGGATTATTTCTCATTGGAATCTACTGGCTTATCTTTACATGCCAATTTTCAGGTCTTAACCTGGTTAATGATTGCAGACTCCTGAGACTGCAAATTGTATCACTAGAATAATCTTACCTTCTTAGAACAAAATACCAATCCTTATATATTCTGAAATTTTAAAATGATGTTATAATATATTTATATGCAGGCTCTTGCTCAGTGTGAGATAGTGCTGAATGAGTTAGGTGTTGACAAAATTGGTGCACATGATACTGCTGCTGCTGCTAAAGTATATTATCAATATTTTTTTTTCTAAAAGTATGTATCAACTAAGTTTTAAAGTGACATGTCTTAACTAATAGGATCTTGTGGACAGACACTGGCAATAAGTTGTGTAAGACACAACGGAGCTATTGCAAGTTCCCGAGCTGCAAAAATATATGGCCTGGACATTCTTGCAGAAGGAATTCAGGTAATAATTCATTTACATGTTTTTGAAGATTGAGCTGCTAAAACTTTGCCGTAGCTTATGTTTTCAGTTTTTTTCACTAAATGGTTTTTATTGCATGCAATGCAATATGAGTTGATGCCTCTTCCAAATTACTGTTTTCCTTTCTCAGCTAGGATTGGACAATGTTTATTTAATATTTTCCCGATGTATGGGCCAATCTTTAAAAATGTTCCATGATTGTCATTTCCCATCTACAAATGAGTATGACTTTGGGCTCTTATTTAACCTAGTTAATAGTTTTCAACCCACTTGGGTTGGCCTGGTGGTATTGGCTTGAGACATTGGAGTGTGCTTCTCTCAAGGTCTCAGGTTCGATTCTCGTCAGTGCCAATTTCGGTGGGCTAGTTTGGCTTCTTAAAAAAAAAACCTAGTTCTTAGTTTTTGGGACAGAAATCAGTTGTATAGTAGTTTTCGCTGGTTTAAGTTAAGATTAAAGTTGATCTTTTCATTGCTATCCTCATAGGATGATGATGCAAACGTTACTCGTTTTTTGGTCCTTGCAAGGGAGCCTATAATTCCAGGAACTGACCGGCCCTATAAGGTATACAAATTGTGTTTAAATATAATTTTACTTTTTGAATCGCTGACGAGTTCATGATTTTTCTTCAGACTAGCATTGTTTTCAGTATAGAAGAAGGTCCAGGTGTACTATTCAAAGCTCTCTCAGTGTTTTCTATGAGGAATATTAATTTGGCAAAGGTGAGTTGATTAATTTGATGTTGAACTTTTGAAATTAAAAACACACATTCATTCATTGCTTGTTTTTTCAACTATTTTTAATTCAGATAGAGAGTCGCCCACTGAAGCAGCGTCCGTTAAGGGTCGTTGATGATTCAAATGAAGGGAGTGCCAAGTGAGTAAATTTATTCCCTATTTGAGGTTTTCCATAGTTGAATTTAGTGTGTAAATTTTTTAGTTTAAACACAAATTGAACAACGACAAGTGCTTGCATACTATATACAACAACATTGATGAAGATAATGGGTGTGTGGATAGAGTACACAGACTAATAGGCAAGAAGGGAGGAGTATGTTGTAGTTCATGATATGCTGAAATCCCTTTTACCATTCACCATTTCACATTACTAGATTATGAAAAAAGGGCGGGTTCAAACTGGTTCTGAACACTGGCTTGGACCAGTTTTTTATGATTCTCGCGGTTCTGAGATAAGCCTATTTTTTGGTTTAAAATGAATTGATATCTGCTAGGTTTTTGGTTAGGCTAGACGATTCGATTTTCAAAGCTATTGTTTTGGTTGTAATTTGTTGTTAATGATTCTGAAATTTTGCGTGGAAGTTAATTGTATGATCTGGAAATAAACGTTTTGTGGTGGCAGGTATTTTGACTACCTCTTCTACATCGATTTTGAAGCTTCAATGGCAGAACCCCGTGCTCAAAGTGCTTTAGGACAGTTGCAGGTCCGTCCATGATCAACTCGGTTTAATATTTTCCCTACTTTTATTTGAATGTTAGTTGTTTGTTGTTATTCCGTTAGCAGATAGAGTCTAACCTAAGACCTTTTTATCACTCTAACCTCTATGTCCCTCCGCCAAACCACCCAGTCACTTTATCTCTTCTCAATATTGTTTTTCCTAATCCATTAATCCAACGTATTCCACAACGTTGCTAGGAAAGCCGCATCCTTAACTTTTTCTTGTTAAGCAGCTTCCCAGTGGATTAATTTTCTTCCATATATCAGTTGTATGATTCATTATTAAATTTCTTTTTGCTACAATAAATGAATCCATACATAATAACAAAACCCTTCTGTAGTCCTCACCATGTTTTTACTAAAGGTGTTGTATTTCTTTTGCGGCTTCAACCATATGTTTTGCTTTCAGATCAGATGCTATCTCAAATTGTTGGTAACACTTTTGTGTTGGTATTTACATTTCAGGAATTTGCGAGATTTCTCCGAGTTCTTGGTTGTTATCCTATGGACACTCATGTATAGAAGTTCAATTCAATGTCTTATAAGTAGGTAGGAGCAGCAGTAGATGTTGTTTGTTTTACTGACAGCATGAGCGGCTAGGCTACTACCAGAGTCAAAGGGAGAGAAACATTGCTCCATGCACCTGTTTCTAAATTATATATTTTGATCTCCTAAGGAGTCTTGTCATAGTTCACTCTGGGATGGATACTGGTGCAGTCCAGGCATCATCATTTTGCTATTTATATTATGTCATTCTATATTATCATTCATTTGCGCATAGGATATAGCGCCATTAAAGTTCGTTACCTTTGCAGACTCTTTCTGGAAACAAAAAAACTGCAGAATCCTGGTCACTTTGTTCCAGAACGTCCCTTTTGTTTCAGAATTTAGAATTTTAGATTGCAGACCCCTTTATCTAAAAGGAGTCGCTGGATATTTAGAATTTTTCATTGTGGGATAATAAAATAAATATACTGTTTTTATTGAAAAAATGAGTACAGTAAAAACTCAAATTAGTCTAGAGACAGCCTTGGCAATGAAACAGCCAGGGGCCGAGCTGTTATTGCTACAGAGCCATCGGATTTGGGAAAAACAAAATTAGTTCCCATGTTACACTCAACACAAGTCAAGAGCATAAGGCACAATAGAAATATCAACCAGGGTAGTCTTATTGTAGCGATTACTTGTAAGATCAATACTTAGATATATTCAAATGGTCAAGTACCACAACTCCACAAGCTACTGCGATAACATGTCGGCATATCTCATCCAATGTGAGACTCTTTAGTACCCACCATCATGACTGGGACTGAACAAATTTGATAGGTGGCCCAACAATCTTGAATAAACTTTGATACCATATTAGAATTTTGGCTTGAGCTAACTCAACCTTTACAAAATCGAATTGTAAGATGAGGACCGTCTCTACTTATAAACATATTGGCAGACCATATTCCATCCAAAGGCTTTCTCTCCCAGTTTTTGAGTTCCTTGTTTTAACTAGAGCCGATCTTGTTTTGGCCACGATCAAGGTAAAGATCTATGTAATTTGATGCGCTTGGTAGCCAAATCCTTCAACCCCTCTTTCGCCTTGACTGTTTGTTGTTATTTTCCTCCAAACAGTTGACCAGTCTATTTAGAAATATTTTGGAGTTATAGAATCATATTTAGATCCCTTGTTTTCCTATTTGTCAGAAATGATATTGCCAAAGAAATATGACTTTGCACGTTTCTATAGCATTAACAATACTGCTGTAGTACAACGGGAAAAGCTACATGTACTTGATTTTGTAGCAACAAAAGTTTCCTCGTTCTTCAGTTCAACTAATAGTTGATTTAAGAAGGATTTCTAACATGTTTGGTGACATGATTGATGTGAGGAGGTTGTTTGGAGGCTTCTAGTTAGAGCTTTTGGTTGAACGTGAGTTTTTACCATGGAAATTGTTAGTTCATCCCAAATAGATTATCAATAATCTATTTTTTAAAATAGATTATTGATAATCTCATTGAGCAAGAAGGAAGTCTTCCATCTTGTATTGTGTTAGATAGATTATATCTTTTTTGGGGTAATTTTCATTGATGTGGTCTATTCGTTAATAGAGAGCTTATATAACCATACTAAATAGTGAATATCTGTGTCGGAAAAAAAGATCTAATAAACATTGTAACGTCATTTTTATCTTACTCAATTTCACTCTCATTAATGAGTATGCCACGTAATTATTGAATATGACCCAAAAAATGAGATGAGCTATGAAAATTAAAAAAAAGTTGAATTTGAGGGACCAAAAACTATTTTCTTTTTTATTGCAACAAAAAACTAATTTTTAAAATGTTTTGCTCATAACTTCATTTTTGTTTGGAAATAGGTAGACTAAAAGTGCATTTAGCCTAAATTTTTTATGGAGATTTTTGTCTTTTATTGTAGTCAAATTTGACTCGAGAGATTGATCTTTACAGTTGTGTTGTTTGTAGAAGATATCCAATTTACACAAAAAAATTGGTCTAGAGAAAATAAAGAATTATTTGTTCAATAACAAATATAAGGCATTAAGATGAATTTTGGGGGCAATTTCACTCTACAAGGATTATTTTGACCAACATGTGAACTTTTTAGAATCTAATTGACATTTTCATTTTAAAATCAAAATGGTTTGTGTTTTTTTATATATAGCTAATTCAGTGCTTTACAGTACACAGTAGGTTTTTGTGTTTTTTTTTTTTTTAAGTTCTTAAAATTGAGTAAGATAAGAAAAATCATATAGGTTAAAAACTATTTGAAAATTTAGAAGGAATCAAATTTTAAATTATTTAAAAGTTCGGAGACCTAATTACAAATTATTAACATGTTTAAGATTCAATTACAAAATTTTTTGTTAAGGAATTTTACACAACTTTCTTTTAAGATATTTAAAACTCACACTTCATTATCAGTCCGGTTCAAGTTGAATAAATTCTTATCAAAATGATTATAAATAAATATGTTAAACGAAGTGTGAGTTTCCAGTTTTCTTTTAAGATATTTATAAACACACCTAAAAATTCTAGCTAAACAAATGTTTATATCAAATTCGATTGGAGTTTTGAATTGAACAAATTTTTATCAAGGTGAGTTCAAAAAGTTCAACCCAACTCGACTTATTTTCAACCATATAAAACCGCTCCCTCTCTCTATTTTATTTTATTTTTTTATGTTTTTTTTACAACCAAAAAATGCCTAATCAGACTCTCCCAAAAAGTATCTGTTTAGTGGCTTTGGTTTTGATTTTGATTTTTGGAAAATTTAGTGGCTTTGAATTTCAAGCAGGTTGCATAGAACTTTACTTAATCTCTCCGGATGATTCAGAGTTCAGACTCCTTAGAACAAACGGCATTTCCTCATAATCTTTATACCTTTTTCTCCTCACTACCTTTGAAGCCTTCCTTTTTCTTTTTAAAAGTATGCTGAATGCTGGTTGTAGTATGTAACTATATTTTTAGATCCAATTGATTAAAGGGTTCAACCCACGTATAAAACCCACCATGTCATTTTTATTTTATTTAAAAGTAACACAATGTCAATATTTTAAGACGGAGAAGGTAAATTTTTTTTTGAATACTGTATCATATTTTTTTACCGCTATTCATCACCATTTCCATTTTTATAGTACATACTACTAAAAAAACCAGAAGCAATCAAAGTTAAAAATTCGACTTAACACATTTTTGGAGAGGGGGTTAGACTTAGAGGTTTAAGTATGACTAAACAGGCAATTAAACCTTTTCCTTTAGACTTCTCAATTTGTACTTTTTACGGTCTAAGACCTCAAATAAAATTATAGTACAAAAATGGTAACACTCAGATTTAACTCATAAAACTGTGGCTATTATACTACATTCAACCACTGTGCCATATTAAATGTTTGAAACGTGAGCTCCAAAACATTTAAAATACATTAAACTCCTTTTTAAAAAAAGCCGTAATTTAAAATTTGTTTTAGGCCATAATTAAGGGTGCGTTTGTTTCAGCTTTAAAAAAAAAAGATTTTGAGTTAAATTATTTTAGAGATTTTTAAAAAAATCTAAAGCTATTATGTTTGTTTACTATCATAAAAATTATTTTTTTTAAGATTTGAAGTTTTTACGCTAGAGTTCCTTATGTTTATAAAAAAAATAGATTTTGGAAAAACTACTTGAAATAACTTTTCATTTTGAGGCTAAAAATGATTTTTTTTTTTAACAAAATGAATATTTTAAAAATCTAAAACAAACACTACAAAAATAAAAAAGTGAGTTTTTTAGATAAAAAATAGATTTTTTGTCAAAAAAATCCAAAACAAACAGGCCCTAAGTTAGGTCAGCTCTTGGAAATTAACTTCATAATTAATTCAATGCTCTTATGCTTGTGGTTGTGGAAAGTCTAGGTTATGTAAAAAAAGCTAAAATATGAAATTATGGTGAGATAGAAAGGTAATAATGGTGTAAATACAACAAGGTATAAAACTCTATCAATTGTGTTAGTTTTTTTTATATTAGACCTAACTCATCCTTACAAAATCAACTTTTAAAAGATAATTTTATCGCATTTATAAGCTCTTTGTAGACCTTATATATTTCTCAGGCGAGGCTTGAGTTTTGTCCAATAACTACTGCTCAATGTTGTCTTTCCCTCCACATGCAAAGAAGTCTTCTAGTTAATGTTAAAAGTTGGTTCAAAACCTAATAGCAATGACAATCCATTACATAAGTTGACAATAGTGATCTATGAAGTACTTATAAATGTGATATTTGATTATAAATGTTATAACGTCGTCTTTCAAACAAAAAAATGTTATGATGTTATTATTGTATCTTCAAAGTATAAGATCGGCATTCGATTTTATTGTTTTTAACCTTATTATTGATGTGAAGTATCCATCAATTTTGTCAATGACTATTATTTATATGAGAATCTAACTAACCATCATTAACGAAACCTCCCCTCCCAATTACATTTTTGTCACCTCCAAAACTCAAATCTGAGACATAACTTAAAGGATTTGAGTCAACTTCCACTCATATCAATGTAATGTTTAATCTGAATTTGATAAGCACATGCCTTTATTTTTTGGTCACAAAGTATGGGTGATAAAACAGTAATTGCAATTGCGTATTAGAATATATATAACAATTAAAGTATGAAAACGGGCGTAAATGCAAATCCATGCATTGATAAAAGTTGATAAGCTGATGCCAACAATGTTAATTGGATGACAAATACCTTTGGCCTTCTATGAAAGTGCCACACAACCATACCAAGGCTAAATCATAACTATCCTAAGATGTCTTAGGGGTGGCATCTAACTCACATAGTTAACCAAATTAAAGTATCAAATCCACTATTATATGATAAGGTTGATTATTTAAATTTAAATAAGCATGAAAGATGCCGCACATAGTTTGCTTAGCAGGATGGAAATACTCAAAGCATAAGGTGAGTTGTCGAGTCCTATAATGAAAAAGGAAAAAGATAAATTAGATAGAAAAAGAAAAAGCAATGTAACATTGAGAGGCTATCTAACTTGGTTATATATATATATATATATATATCTCCCTATATAGTTATAATTTGGTTCAGTACTATTTCTGTCCGTTTTAACTCCTCCATCAAGCTTCTCAATTCTTCTTCATTCAACTCCAATTCAATCGTTGAAGGTACTATATATTCATGTATCTAAGCATTTTCAATCTATATAGATTTAATGAGATGCATCTTGCAACTTATATGATGTTTCATTGGCACATGACCAATTGATATGTTGTAAAAAAAAAATTATTACATGTAATATATTTTCTAAGATAGTATATTTATCAAAGAAATTAATGGTTTAATATTAGAGTATTTTGGCTTCACCTTCCTAGATCTGATAAGATTAAGATTGTATATTATATGAAAAAAGCTTGATTTAATATTGTTTTTTATTATGGTCTAGGCCAAATTAAAGGAAACATGGCAACGGAGGCACCAAGTTGGGCAGATCAATGGGGTGCTGGTGGTTTTGGTGCAATGGAAGATGAGAATACTAGATCACAAAATGATACAAGCAAGAAGAGCAAGAATTCAGGTGCTTTATGCAAAGCCAAAGCAACAGCCTCAAACTGTGTCAAGTGGTTAAAAAGCCTTTGTAAGAGAAAGACTGCAACCAAGCAACTGGGTTAATGGGAGGATATTCAGCACTGTAGCATGTATAACTTGTGTCTTTCATCCAATTTTGATGAATTAAAGCTGCTTTATTTAGTTGGTGCATTTCTTAATTAATAACAACTGTTTTGAATGAATTTTTTTTATAATTAATTTTAGTTGAAGGTAATTTGAGCAAAGATGATTCTTTGAAGAAAGATGATAATTAATTATATTTGGAGGCAAAAACTTCAAAAACCACCTTAAAGTTAGAACATATTTTTGAGTCAAAAACAATTCTACTTAGAATATATGAAAAACTAGTTGTATATTACTGAGAGCAACTTCTCTCATATAGTCAAGAGTTTAATTTGTCGTAGTAAAATTATTTTACACATGTATCTAATGATATCTTATTACATTAATTAATTAATATAAGGGTTAAATATATTTTTATTCCCTATAAATATGTCAACTTTTGTTTTAGCCTCTTTACAAAATTTCTTCAACTTTAGTCCTTTAAATTTTTTCATCTTCACTTTTGGTTCCTTTAAACGTAATATAATATGTAAAAACATGAAAAGGCATGAAGTGTGGGATCATTTAATTTTTCCCTTGTTCTTGTTCTGCTTCACGATTTAATATTCCCTTGTTCTTGTTCTTGTTCTGCTTCACGGAATAGAAGAACTATAAGGGACAGAAATTAATTAATAGATAGTGGCATATTTTGAGTATAAGTAAGAATAACCAACACCATTTTTCACATAAAGAAACAGTGCAACAAAAAGCAGAATTTGTCATAAATGGAAAAAAGAAGAAGAAACTAGCGTAAATGGAAGGAAGAAGAAATTAGCGCGCCGACTGAATTAACTCATGCAGGGGTATTATAGTCATTTTACTTGGGAATGAGTAAAACCATTTGGGTAAAGAGCGGTGCTCAGTAACGAATATCTAATCAAAGTTGGGATCACCATCCACTAGATGGTTGGTTTCTCACGGGCCTGCTTATCTATCCATTGAGTCCCAAACCAAACCAAGAGAGCCCAGACACAGAGTATGAGTCAGATCGTACCAAGGACCACAATGCTAGCTACTCGACACTGCTGCCCATACATACCCCAATTACTACTTCATTCATTCATTCATTCATATGTTGCATCCCATTCATTTCTTTTCATCACATTCATTCACTTCAATTCCCTCTCCCATTAATTACACTATAGCTAGCTAGCTAGCTAATTACCCAAAAATATACTATAACACTACATGGATAACTCTTATTCAAAAACATACCCTAGTAATTGTGAGGAGTTGGCTAATTCAAGCTTGAAGAAGAGGTTCCTCAAGAGAGCTAAAGAAGAGAGGTCCAGGCTCTACATACTAAAGAGGTGCATTATTATGTTACTATGTTGGCACAAGTACGAACAATATTAATTAATTCATTTACTACACAAACCCCACTATTATTTTTAAGGTAACATTAATTCTAGCTAGTTTTTATTCTTGTAGTATTGGTGTTGTGTTATATAGTAGATATTTGTTAGAAAAACAACATATGAATACACAAAATTTGTTAACGTGGTTGTGCTAATTTTGCTTAAGGGCAAAGCACATGCAGTTCCTTGGTATTGAATATTGCACCTGTGAACCTTGTCTGAAGATTCCTTTGAATTGAATATTTCAAAGGGTAAATGTATGAACATTAATTAAAGACGACATGAGTACTGCTTCAAATGAACATTAGTGCGAATGACAAATGAAAGGTGAAGATGGTATATGATATAAGTTTGCAGGATTTTCACGTTATTGTGTAATCAGACATTGTTGAATTGAGATTGTTTTCTAGTGTAAAAGAAGGAAAGGAAAAAGACACTGTTTCACATGAAGATAGGGACACATCGTGGCTACCAAGTACTGGTCCTTTCCTTTGGTCAAGAGAAAAGAAACGAGGGTTTCATTACTTTTTCTGCATACTTTAATTTGCCAGTAGTTTATATTTCATTGATAAATTCATCTCATCTCAACCTTCACCTTCAGCTTTGGCTTTTCGACTCCAATTTTATGTTTAATTTCTCTGTTGCAGGCAATGTTTGTACTATTTATACTGCCTTGGTTTTATTATGGCGGCCAAGTAGAAGTACAAACTAACTAGCTAGCTAGCTTGTTTGTATATCATGTATATGTTGTTAAAATATAAAATAATTCGGGTCTTTTCACCAAGTAGATTAAATCTATGTTTGCTTTGCGTTGGGAAAAAAATTAATCTCGAGTAAATTGATTATGTAAAATTGGTTCCAATTAAGATTGAGTTCAAGGTAAAATAGTTAATGTTTGGATACATTTATGTAAAAATGAGTTGAACCTTAAATTTAAGTGTTCAAGTTAATTCTAAAATCAAAACCATCAAATAGAATCAATTCTAAAGGCAAAATCGACAATCAAACATGTCATAATCAAATATTCACCTCTAAAATCATATTTGTCAACTCTAAAAATGAAACCAAGTGTATGTTTGAACTAAAGTTGGTTTGTCAAATTCAAAACTTTTGTCCAAATTGCAATAACTCAATGTATTGTGACAATTTCATCTCAATTCAACTCAAGAACGAACTTGTTTGAAGACTTGTGACATGTGTCTCCTCTATATTTTCAACAATTTTTATTGAATATTATATTAACATTGCAGTAACTCAACGTAATTGTTACAATTTCTTTGTCAATTTCAAATGAGGGACATACTTACAAGCAAAGTTGTGGGGAGGCATTTGCCCCACTATATTTTCAACAATCTATATTGAATACTATATTCACATACTATATATTTTTGTTAAATAAAAACATGATGTACTTAGTTTTTATATTTATAAGAAGAAAGGTTGACATCAACTAACCCACAACAATTATAATAATAAACTGTACAAAAATGGCCGAGCTTGGTGACGCAAGCTTGTGATTTAAGTAGGGGCATTAAGATGTTGGAAGGTCTTTGATGTGTGCAAAATAAAAACCGTACAAAAACGAAATTCTCTACCCAAAACATAATTTTTTTTTTTTAATAGATGTCTCCTTTGACAAATCATTTTTAGAATTATCCATCACACTATCAATGTAAATTGAAAAGGCTAAAAAACTTTTATTTACCATGAATATTATAGAAAATTAGACGTGAAATCAGTCGCCAACACCACAAACCCAAACGGGACGAGCACGTGATGAAATGAGCTTTCCACTCATATAAGGAGCACAGTTCTTACCACAAAACCACTTCCACGAGGAAAGCTCTTTGAAATTTATGTGCTTTTGGTTATTTTCTTAGGGGATGTGCTCTTGGTTGTTCAACTAAATATAGCCCTAACATTTCATATGCTAATGTCAAATGAAATTAACTAATATTATAAATTAGATCTTGAAAAACAATTGCTTAGTGAAGCTTCAAATCTGTGTAATATCTATCTATGAAAAACGCTAAAAAGCACCACGTGGAATTATCGTGGAAACCACACGACCATGTATTTCTCCCGACCATAATTTCATATTTTTCCATTTAGTTTAATTAAAATTATTTAAACAGTGCCACGTATTATGCCGTGTGATTCGTGCGTGCATATTGTCGTGTACTATAACGTGAATTTGTCGTGGAAACCACACAACCATGTATTTCACCTAGCCACAATTTCATATTTTTCCATTTAATTTAATTAAAATTATTCAAACAATACCACGTATTTTGTCGTGTGGTTCGTGCGTGCATATGTGGTGTACTATAGTATAGCTCATCTATCTATACTGCACATAGCTACTAGCTAGCTAGTACCTGAAGGCTGAAGCTAGCGTGTAAAACGTGTTAACAACCCTCTTTTTCGGAATTTATTCGTAACTGACATTTGTTCAACCGGTTGTCTAATTAAAGTATTCGATGTTGTAATCAGCATCACTTCAAGAACTGCAAAATAAAATTTTGAAGTGTAAATCAAAGGCATTTGTGTCATTAAGGATTGATCCATTCCATGATACAATAAGTAACTCACTGGCACAGCAGAGAACAATAAGAATAAATTAAACTGGACAACATATCTAAGTATGCTCGTTAGTATTTAAACAGTGCCACTTATAAGCTCAGTTTGACTGAAACATTGTCTTCTAATTTCAACCCAAATATGACCCTCACTCCACTTATTTAAGTGAGATGTATAAGAGATTAGAATATTTGGATGTTTCTCAACATAGAAAGAAAATCTAATATCCAACACTATATCTGTCTCTGTCTCTCTTTTTTTAGCAAATTCAAGGTTAATGCATTTTATTCGTAATCAAATAGTACAAGTAATTGGTACTTTATAGAAAACATAGGGTCTAGGATGAGATAAAGATGATCCAACTATACTATAGACAATTTTATTAGCTTGCCTTCGAATATACGATACTACAAGTCAGAATTGTCATTCAAAAGATCCTTATATATTGCTATACAAGGTCGCCAAACTCGTTGTGATGGATAGATGTAGAGGTAATGGTGTGAGCGAGAGATTTGTTGTTTGTTTCAAACAATACGTCGTAGAATTTAGATAAGATCGCTAAGTTGATCGCATCAACATTGCACTTTAGCACACCTACCAGAGGTTTGACCCCATAGATAAGATGAAAATATTTCTCTTAAATTGCAAAATGTTGATTAAAATTAAGGGTGACAAAATTGATGAGTTAAATAAATTTAAATTTGGATAATATGATGGATGAATCAAAATAATCCATTTAAAAGAAAATGTTGTTGACACCGACAACATCATAAATTGATGTCAATTGATATCACATTAATCTTAGTTCTTAATGACTCTACTCCGAATGGCCTTGATAATGTACACTTATTTGTATGTTCTTTTGAACTATGTTTGGATTGATGGAAAATGGTGGAATGAAGTGGGAATGAGTCATATTTCATTGTTTGGTTTTGTAAAAATTGAATGGAATGGAATGGAGTGGAGTGTGATGGAACCCATTCCATTTAATACCACTTATTTAGCAAATTTTTCATTCCCCCAATTTAAAGTGTATCCAATGAAATGGAACACATTAATAATACAGTTACAATTTTGTCCTTATTTTTTCTATTTCATTTCTGCGCCTCATTCCCTCTTTTTTCTCTTCATCCTTTATTATTCCTTTACGCTCTCATCTTCTACAAATCTCCATCGTACGTGTCTCGTTCTGCACTCCACCAAGGTGTCCCAATATTTTGTGAATCCTTTTGCAGCTCTACTGTTTTATAACTAATTACGAATTTATCATTTTATATTAGTTCCTGAAATGAAGTCATAATTTGTATGGGCTCATTCTGTAATTTCTATGTTGGTGCTATTCATGAACCACACACTGTACTGGTTTTATTTTGCTTATGGTTACTTGTATTGATTTTGAAGACACACATATGAATGAAGGTACTCATTAAAAGAAGTAAGGAACTATATATGTTGGTGTTATTCATGAACGATGCCAAAATAAGCATATATGGATTAAATTGAGTTGAGAATTCAACCTATTGATGTTTTTTAAATAAAGGGTAAAATTGGCATAAAAGTTATAACTCATTCCGTTCCGTCCATTTTTCAAACATTGAAATGGAAAATTAGTTTCATTCCGTCGTAAAATATTGAAATGGAAAATTAGTTCCATTCCATCGTAAAATATTTAAACAATGGAATGTAATCTTTGTTTTGCTTTAATCTACTCCGTTAGTTTTAAGTTATCCAAACAAAACCTTATTACTTGCATTAATTGTCATACGAGTATTCATTAGTCTCAGTGGTGGAGTTACATGAGAGCTTAGAAGTGGATGTAAAAATTCAAATACTCCTTTTGTTCATCACATAAGCCCCTCCGTAAATTTCATGAATATAAAAAACTGGTAGTTGTATAAATAAATTTGTAAAAAATATATGTTAATTTTGACATAATTATAGTTTACATTTCTCAAACAATGCGGAGGAAAACATAAAAAGAATGAGGGAAAAAAATTAAAAATCTCTAAGAAAGCAATATCATAAACAAGCGAAAAATTTTTTTTTTGTCAAATAGTCTAGTGGCAGTCACACACATTATGTGGGGAGAAATGTGAAATTCAGGGTTCGAACTCCTCCTTGCACATAACGTTCATGGTAGATAATCCAATCAAATCAAATAAATTCAAACCAAACTTAGTGATAGCATTGCAACCACGAGAATACTTAATGACTTTGCTAAATGCATTTGAACATTTGGCAACACAGTTGAGTTGAGATGAGTAATTCAAAGACTAGGTAACAGATAAGCAAAACAGCAACTATACAAATGAAGAGTCCTAATTAGTAATTAGCACTTGTTATCAAAAAAGTTAGATAGGCAGCTTTATTTGTGAAAATTCCGGTTAAAAGAAAAAGAGTATCATAGTCTTTAACAAAAATAAGTTACATAATATAAATTATGTTGATTGATAAAAGTAAAACCTTTTTCCATCGAAAACGTGTGGAAGCAAATCTCCCCCTTAGTTATGGGCATTCCTCACGGAAATAGGGTCCCATCCATGCATGCGCCTATTATTCTACTTTTATTATCATGTCATGGAAAGGAGGGATATTCTGCTAGCAACACAACTCTATCAAATTGAGTATGAACGTGCACTTTATCAAAATTAAATAAAACGAGTATTACAAAAGTGCATGTATATTCAATTCAATTCTTTAGTAATAATTTGTCACCTTAACTATATCTAATATATCATGTTAAAATTTCCATTTCTATATTGAAACAATTAATCATTTTCTTAATAATCGTACATAAACCATAAACGTTAATATTATAAGACGGAGGGAGTAGTGATTATTAAGAATGAATAAACAATTATAAATGAATAATGTTTACATATGAAACTCATTTAAATACTCAAATATGGAGTTCTCCATTGTGGATGTTGCGAATGAATTCAACCTTTTGCAATTATAATTATGTATGTTAAGTGAGAACCCAATAAAATTAAATTGGTTTATATTAGAAAAAAAGAAAATACTAAAGAGTGTCCTAATGAACTTGGTTAAAGGAACAAAAATATAAATATTGTGTTGCAAAGTGGTGAATTCAATTTTTTTTAAGTATAAGTTTCCAATTCAACACTATTATTTTTATTTTCTTTACATGTATCCAAAAAACATTTATCCTTAAGATACTTGTTAACATGACTATTAGAAATAACCAGCATGATGTAACGAGAGTCATTAACATAACTCCCTCTATTAGAAAAAGAATTTGAATGATGTCTAGAGTTGTCCCTAATGCCGACTTGATGATTAGTCTCATAATAGGTTTAGTGGACGTAACTCGTGGAGATATCTTAGGATGTCTAATGTATGAAAGGGGGATTAGCGTTAAAAAAACATGACATGAGGCCGACTCAATCAGATGATGACCATACTCACAATGACTTACCAACCAACCACTGACTTACTACTTTACAAAAGCCATTTCCTATTTGAATTTCAAGTGAGGTTGGCAGTGGCAGCAGACCAACTTACCCATCCATCTGAACTCATAATAAATATGTATAGACTCAACTTTCTTTCTTCCTTTGTTGTGTAAGTAATTCAAAAAATATGCCTTTCTCCAATTGTCAAAATTTAATGTGTCCTCCTATTATTTGCAGGGTCGTTGGCAAATTAAATTAAATGCGTTACCACCAAATTTAAGACTCTGCATTTCTCTGTCTCCCTCCTCCCACATATTAAATTTTAAGAATCTCACACTTATTCAAACAAAACATATATGCCCTCTTCTTCACCACTCTTGTTACACTTTTCATCGTTCTTTCTGAGTACTAAATGTTCTTTTGGCCACATTATTTAAGCTATTCTAGTGACATATTATTGATGTCTCACATTGATTAACAAAGGTTTGTTATTGTTTCTTCAGAAAAAAGTGGAGGACAGGAGAAAGAAGCTTTGTTTTTTTATAGTTGAGAATTACAGCTAGTTGAGATGAGATATTGGTGCGGTTCAATCAGAAGGCAGTGCCTTGATAATTCAACAAAGCTCCGTGTTATTTGATTGAGCCGTGCCAATATCACGTGTTAATCGGGCACAGCTTCTTTCTACTCTTTAACAATCTGCAGCATTGCGAAGGTTTTTTTTTTTTTCTTCCCTTAAGTGAGTTCTATAATTTAATAGTTATATATGAATGTGATTGATTACCATTTATTTGTTTATTTTCTTCTGCAGATTTTATCTTCATCCAGCAAGCTAGCTAGCCATCTTACTAGTCTTTTTCTCTTGTGACATGATGATAAAAAAATTCTCTAGGTGTGGGATCACACAACAAATGAATTGGTATGGTAGGTAGGAAATTAATTCATTAATTTGTTGTACCTTTTCTTTTTCTCCCTTTTTGAAGGTGGTAGGGACTTAATTCATTTGAGGACGGATCAAGAGGCAACATGTAAGTTTTTCTTTATGTTTACTTTGCTTCTATTTAAAGGTTCTTAGCTCAAAATATCCCTTATTTTTCTTCTTCTTGCTTTTATGTTTAAAACTTTGAAGCACTTTCCAGACAAATGTATATGCATTAATTAATTTTAGAAGTATTTCCAACTAGAAAAGGTGTAGACAGTGATTTGATTCTCCAAGACAACATACCAATTGTTGCAAAAAAAAACATGCTTGAATAAACTTCTGATTGCTACTATTTTTTCATGTTATGTTACCTATAGGCTATAGCTAGCTTTAATGACCCTTCAACAAAAACTAAAAATCTACAATGACCGCCTCAAAAAAAAAAATACAATGATATTCCTATTAATTTATGGTTTATTCCCGACACTGTGACATCATTGTAGTTTTTTTTAAAGGGTCATTACAATTAAGATGGTTATAATTTTGTAAGCTTTAATGAATTAGTTTATATTGGGTAAATTACATTGACCTCCCTTAAGGTTTACTAATATAACACAAACACCCCTTCTAATTTTCTTATCTCACTTACATCCCCTCTTTCTAACGGGGTTAAGCTTCAGTTACAGACTATGGCTTTCCATGATTCACCAACCAGCGCAAGCTTACAACCAGTGGCTCCCAATTCATTTTCTGTTAATTCATCAGTTTCATTGACCCACCGCATCAGCTCATCATCAAGTTTGCTAGGGAATGAAGACAAACGAGAGGCTTGAAGTAGAGCAACAAGGCAAACTAGGGAATGGTAGCCAAAAGGATCAATTCAAGAATCAATTGAAGTAGTACCCCCAAAGAACAATAATCCCAATTTCTGCGTCCTTAAAACTGCACCCAAACTCCTTTATGTTAGTCTATTTTATGATAACTTAAAAAAGTTAATGTATGTTTTAAAATAAAAGGGGATGTCAGTGTCATTTTGATAGACTTCAGGAGAAGTGAGTGTAATTATTCCGTTTTTATTATATTTTCAATTAACAAATTTTAATTGCAATTTTGTATAAAAAGTTGGTATTTATATATTCCTATCCGTCATATAATACATTAATGTTTATATTGTAATCAAGACAACTAAGATGGTTATAACTTGTGTATTGGCGTTGTATCCTCCTGCCTTCACTTTTGATACTTGGGGACCTCTACGATAATTTTGGTTTTGTAATTCTTTTCTTCTTCTTCTAATAACAAATTAGGTAGCGCTTACAAAAGATTTACTTTACCTCCTTGTCTAAAACATTTCAATTGGACTAAAATGAATATATTTAATATAATATAAATGTCTCTGGAGTTTTATGTGATAATGAAGTATCACTTAAGTTAAAATTAAAATTATATATGACACCAGTCAGACTGACAATGTTGTATGGTACAAAGTGTTGGACGGTTACGAACCAACACGAGAATCAAGTAAGCGTAGCGGAGATGAGGATGTTGTGCTTGATGAGTGGTAAGACTATATGTTGTGTTTGATGAGTGGTAAGACTATATGTTGTGTTTGATGAGTGGTAAGACTATACAAGATATGATTAGTAGAGGAGAAACTATTAGGAAAGATTTAGTGGTTAATGAATTGAATCCAAATATTGTTTAATATAACATTATAGCGGAATTTGATCCACGTACTCGACCCAACTTAGTGGGATAAAACTCGCAATTCAAATAAAAATAAACTTAATGCATGTGATAGCATTGTAACCAAAAACTTCAATGAATTTTAAAATTAAATTCACTCCTAAAAAAGTATATTGATAAAAAAATATTAAAAAATTATATTTATCTTTCATAGTGAATGCAAATTAAAACAGACAAACTGAGTCAGAAAAGCTTACATTTGAAAAAAAAAATACAAATAAAAATAATAACAATATGCATCATATATTTATGTTACTTTATTTATGTTGACATTGCAGGGATGTATTTGAGATGATTGATCTTGCTATCATGAAATTCATTATTGCTCAACTGAAGTGCAATTTACCAACACAATGACTAAAACACTTTCTAAATCAAGATAGCTAAAACTTCAATGTCCAAGACAAATCTCACAAAGGAGTGTTAGAGAGCTCTGAGAGTTTGCCTTTGAATTTTTGAAATTTGAATTTGAATGTCTCAGAGTTGTAGCATTTTCTGCTTCTCATTTTTCTATTTTAGTTGACCAATATGGCAATATAACAATCCCAGTAAAATATTAGTAGTTGATATTTTTCGGTAAATTTCATATTGTTTATAAGCCTGTAAATTTGCATTATCATTTATGAAATAAACAGTTTTCCAAACTTTCTGTTTATTGGCTCTGCCAACTCTGATAATTAACACAATCATGAGAAACAACTAAAATTATATTAAAATTCTAAAGAAAAGACAAATAAGTTGGACATAAATTATCAAAAAAGAAGTTGGACGTAATGAAAACTGATTATTGCAAAATGTTAACGTTGCAGAGAACTGGAATAGAAAGCGCTCCGGCCACTTAACAAAAGAATGGGTTGGTTGCTACTCTAATCTTCTACTTGTTCATTATCTTCGGCGGGGTTACCTCATTTCTTCAGTTTGGAAAAAGAAGGGCTCTCAAGCAGCAAGTGTCCTACTACTTTCATATGTTAATCTTTCAAGATGAGTTGCGACATATCAGAAAGTTGCGGTCCACAATGCATTTTTAGCCTCTCCACAACGCTGGTGAACATACTTCATCCTCTCAACAGGCTTGCAAATCCCGCTGCATCTCCAATCAAATGAAGCAACACATATATCACCTGCCAGCGCCTTCCACTCACAATCTGCACAAGAGTAACATATATATTTTATGATGTCTGCTAGAACTCTCGAAAATGTGACTCTATGCAAAGTTTTTCATTAGTTGTTCAGTTTTGATGTTTCTGAATAGGTACTAAATCAATGGTGTCACATTGTTTTTCTTTTAATATATTGTGATGAGAATCAAAAGAACATACCAGGGGGTGTACCACAGCACATTCTCTTATCATCAACATGTTCCACATCTAAGCCTATGAACCATGATCCCAATGAAACATCTTCATTCGCATATTTATGCAGCACATCCCTGACATTATAAAATCAAACTGTTGATAATTTATCAAAGAATTAAATACTGTGTGCCAAATTACTCAGAAAATCATTCAATTAATAATGAGTAAAGAAAGCCGCACAAAGTCCACAAAATTATTAGTAATCGTTTCTACGCAAAATATCAATTTCAATAATATCTCAATTTCTATGCAACGAAAACAAAACTTACTGATTTATTGATATATAAGTTGCCAAATCTTGTGAAATGGCATATAATTGTCCGGTAGCATGACGAAAGTACTTGTTTCCAACCTCACCAAACTTCCAGTATTCTGGTTCATGGTATTTCACTCCCCTGTGGCAAGACAATTACACTAAGAAATGGCTTTAAACATACTGAAAAAAACACAACTCAAATTTTCTTACTTCTGAGAAAGGACAGGACCAGACTTCATGCACCCAACATACACCCGAGGTTTCAGACGGTGCATAGACAAAGTCGATCCAAGTGTTGCTGAGATTTAGAAAAGAAACAACACAATGAGTTAATGATGGATGTTCATATTGATCAACAGTTATGGTTGCTTTGTGACAATGCCATACCACAGAATCTACACAAACTTACAGTGGTTGAATAGTGACATCTATTATGAATTTTCTAAATAAGGTAGTCGAATAAACCTATACCAAATAAGAATTTAATGGATTGTATGTCTTTCATTCTTCTATCGATTCACACTTAATAATGGCCATGCAAGTAAGTAAATGGTTACCTATCATATTTAGAATTAGAAGTGTCAATCATTCAGTTATCATTTGTAACAAATTTAATTTTTTACATAACGTTTGTAATAAATTTAACTAATTTATTTGTTCTTTTATAAAACAATGTAAAGTTATTTTCCTGCATACATATAAGCAGCAAGTAACAATTGCTAATTATCAAACAAAACTAACTGTAAACACAGAAGAATTTTTCAATGTACCTAAATTCACATGAACATCATCATCAACTTTGACATAAAATTCTGCATCCCACAAGGCAACAGCAGTTGAAAAGTAGGTTTTTGTCTTAGCTGATAGTTCCAGGTATCCTTCGACATGGTTCTGTTCAAACATTGATGTATTATTTTCATATAAGAAAAGAGTACAAAATACACAGGACATAGAGTAATATATTTAAATGAAAAATAACAGGAGAGAAAGATCACCAGCCTCAAAAAGTCAGCATGAAGCTTTTCCTCTGCTTCAATAGCTTTGTCGAGAATTCCACCTGATGTAGAACTATAGACAAAAAGGAGAACTAAATATGGGTAATCAATTACTTCTAACTACTTCTAACACCACAAAAAAATATGAATTTAACCAACCAGTAGGAATTCATCATGGATGTTAGCGGCCCCAAGGTTTTCATGACTTTATGTTATCAACCTTGGCAATAATTATATAAAGATCATCTAAATAAAAAGAATAGATATACAAACCAACTTCGCATCAAAATGGGAGAATATCGGCTATCAATTATCAGTTTGAAATAACTTGATGGTAAGGCCACAAACAAAGTTTCGATGAGCAAATCATATGAGAACTTAACTGCAACAGAATAATCATAAATATGTAATTATGCTAAAAAAGACGGTGAATATCAAGGGACATTGAATCTGACCTGTGACCTATAACGAAACGTATGATTATGCCCTTTTCTTCCTCCAGCTTCTTTCTATCCTCAGCTGATGGATTGTTTATTTCAAACCATGGGTCAAATGCATAAGGTACATAGAATCAAAAAGTGAAGAGAAAAAACTAGGAACGCTGAAATATCATTGAACCACCTTGTGGCATCCAAGTTCCTCGAACAGAATCTCTTCGCTTCCTGCTACTAAAAGCTGTATTGATCCCTATAACAATGAAACATTTTGTCCTTGGAGTTGACTCAACTCTCTTTGGTTCTCCTGATACAGAACTATTGACCATAAATACAGGCATGAGCTATCAAAGCAAATTTAAGATTCAGCTCCAATGAAGACAGTCTTACTCGAATTCCTGCAGTTTATGTATAATAATGGTTTTAGAATTAAAGTTATTTGATACGAATAGAAATAGATTCAGTGCAAACAGCCATTGGTTTGGCTTACTTGATAACATTCTGGGTATTTGAAACTTCAACTTTACTGTAATTGGAGCTAGGTTTTACAATCTTTGGAGCAATGGAAGAAACATAGAGAAAAAAATGTCATGAACACATTTGTAAATAACAAAAGATGCAGTTAATAGTTACATGCCTGACAGCCTAAGAAAATGTATTAGATAAAATAAACACGCTTGACTTGCGCTAACATTGAATCTTTTGAAATAGTTGGTCTTTCACCATTAAAGCCTTGTCAACCAAACATAAGTTGAACACTTCCTTGCATGGTTTTTCATATTTTGATTCAGTAAACTTAAGAAGTCAAGGGTACATACACAGAGCACACACAAGGGAGCTTAATAGAGATGAAAATACTCCTTGGCTTGCATTTGGCAGTTTAATTATCATGGAAAATAAATTTTGTCAGGGAGTCCGGGAGAAACAATGGTTCAATGCTTCAAGACCACAAGAGAGGGAGACGCCACATCTCCACCTAAAACCTTAAGGCATTAGGTATATGGATCACCTTTTTTATATATCCAACAATTTACCCATTCATAGGCGATAATTTACATTCTAGTTAAATACAATACCTGAATACGAGTAGATTTTACACTAGTAGTCGTGTGTGTGTGTGTCAGTAGGTGTGATAAACTAATAAAAAAGAACAAAATAAGTGTAGAACTATACATCAAATATATTCCTGTTTTCATACACCTCAATTGAACAGAACTTTTAAGATTGTTGTGAATTCTAGGAGGAGCTAAATAAGAGTCTATCATGGGATGGGAGAGAAATGCATAGCAAAAATATGACATGAGTTGAAATCTGACTAATACACTTACTAGATTAAGATTACAACCGTCTGAGTTTAATTTTATTGGTTCGATCTCTCTAGAGGTCCTTGAAATTTCTTTATATTCAGACATCGACCACATCCTGATTCAGAATTTAAGGTTAGCATTACTCATGTTATAAATTTTAGCTCCTTTGAGATATCAATGTAATAGCTGTGGAAGAAATCGGGGGGAAACTAGCTTCGTTTTCAGATTATAATAGCAGATAATATATAATCAACACTTGATATAGAAACCTTGTGTTACAAGTGAATATTTTTCTCAAACTTGCAGGACCAAAATCAAGGTAAGATGAACAAAAGGTCGTGATATATGAAAAAAAAGCTTTCGTTCAATTAAGCTCATAATGTATTTATTCACTTGAAAACTTCATGATTAATATCCACATTTTTACTCAACAATTTGGAGGGGAGAGAAAATCATCGTGTCCTCGCTCATTTTAAACAAACAATTCTAATATGATTATCTAAATAGTATACAATAAAGTGATAGACAAACAGTAAAAAGAGGGGTGGTATGAGTTCAATGCACAAGCAATATAGTTCATGGTAATGCAGTTCAAAACCAATGAAACTTAATTCATATTTAAACGGCCTCCACCTAGGTTCAAAATAATAATATTAAAAAAATTAAGCTAAATATTTTTTTCTGAAACACCGGAATTGTTGAGAGGACCAATCCCACCCTCCACTAGAGGGGGGCCAGTTGAAGTCGGAGCACATTCCTGTAAGGACGCACCAACACCGGAATTGTTATCACCTGGAAGATTGAACCTGAGACCTAGAGAGGAGCACACTACTAAGTCTCAAGTCTTACACCAGCAGCAGGCCGGTCCAGGGCAAAAGAACTATGCTAAATCAATAATATAATAATTCAATGTGGCAGAACAATTAGCTTTCAATCTCTACAATATCCTTTAAAATCAGTTAGGTTCAAACCCAGGCAAAAGCTAGGGTGTGCGACTAAAGTATGTCTCGCACGGTACGCAAGTTTTGATCAACTGTTGGATAAATTGCTTATCATGCACCTCCAAATATCCAATTCTGTTCTTTGACTTTCTCTTTCCTCTCTCACATTCTATGATCATCCGCAAACATGCAACCAAATCAAGGCTAAAAAAAACAATTAATCTTCCAAATCCAAGATTCATCCAATAATTGAAACATTTTAAGCCCCAAATTTGTATATTCATTCTCTTTTTTTTGGGGGGGGGGATATTATTCATTCTGTTCTTCATCATCTTTTTTTTTTTTACATTAGTTAAGAAGGGTGATTATGAATTGAAAGGTCAGCCTAAAACAGTTCTCGCGGATTTAATCATTAAATCTAAGCCCCCAACCTCTGCCAGCAACTGTACAAACTATGGTTCTGAATTTGCAAAATTTTGATTAGGTTCTAAATGGAAAAATCAAATTCAATTTGATTTGATTTGATATGGTTATCGTTCCATCTAATTCGATGGCTTTTAAAACTCAGCCCCCAAAATTTCACTATTCTATTTTTACCATGTTGCTACAGCCACCGCCGCCCAGCATAGACAACCCATTCGGGTTATGGGTCAGTTGGACCTAAACCTAATGCTACTCCATCGCCGCCTCTTCCGCCGGAGGATGAATCCGATGCCGCTGAGGATTCTCAAGAGATTGAAACTTGCTTTCATCACCAACATACTGCCCTCCCTTCCAACAAATTTTATGAAAATGTTTCAGAGATGAAATAGTGATACAAAATATCATTTCTTTATGGGTTGGTATCTTTTCCAAGAAAATTTAAATCGAAATAAAAACATGAATAAGTGGCTAACAGTTTGTGAGCAAAATCAAAATCCACCAATTTTATTAAAAAAAATGGAAATTTGCAATTTTTAATTAAAAAAAAAACAAAATATTCAATCATTATCCGACCAAAGTTTCAAAGTCACATAATGAAGAGTTATTTGAGGGGTCGGTTGTTGGGTTGTTGCAGAGAGAGGGAAGAAAGAGGAGAAGAGGTGAGAGTGGAAATTGCTATGGTGTATCCATGAGTACCATGAGCCCGATTCATTTTGATTCGCATACGGTACGCGACATGTTACTCGTGGACCTTAGAGGGCGCCTCAAACCCAATGCAACCTATAAACTCAATTACTCAAAGTGATCATATTTATAACTGGGGAAAATGAATAAAAATCAAAAACTTGATGGTGAAATAGAAAATCCCATAAGCAAAAAAAGTACCTATTAGTGAAGAACATTCCAGCACAGAAGCTAGCCAAACAAAGCAAAAGAGCCCATTTCCTGTGTACTACAGTTCTTGCTCCAAGTTCAACACTTCCTACTTTGATTTTCACCGACATTGTCCTTCTTGTACCCTTCACAGTAAACAAAACCCATAAAACATAAACAAACAACAACAATGTAAGAGAATCAAAAAGCAAAGTTTAAAGCTTCGATAGTACCAAGTACCAACCACTCTCCTCTTACCTTTGGAGGAACACTCTCCTAGTCCTAATGTCACAAAGGAAATTGACAAGAATATTTATAACAACAAATAACTGTAACAGTTATTCAATTGTAAGATCAAGGTTCACTTCGGTTTTCTGTCTTTCCTTAAAATCTGCTAGATGTTTTTAGTTCAACAAGTTTTCATTTTAACTCAATGTATGTATAGTATAGTCTTTCATAAATAAAGTACATTAAAAATGAGAAAGTTATGGTTTATAACTACGTTAGTATTTTTGAGAGAGGTGTTATGTTAATTAATAATGTCGGTTTGTTAATTTAAGTAATTGTTGTTATTATTAGTAGTAATGTAGTTTGGCTTTTGTCAAGAGAGGTGCACAAATGATAAATTTGTGTCCCATGGGGAAAGTTGTTTTCAACCATTGGATCAAACAAAGAACACCCTATTATAATAGTCTATCAACACCTAATCAAATAAACCAGCATACCTTTTACTGTCTCATCTCTCTCTCTCTCTTACTTCACCGCCGCTCAGCACCATGCCAACGGCAACCGCTACGCCATTGGTAAACAAGATTACTCTTTTCTACTAAAATTTTGAAGGTTGAAACAATCAATTTCATTGCTGAACAGTACGGTGGCTGCTACTATAGCTCCACCACTCTGCTGCTGTCACTTTCCATTGAACTGAAACTTTTAGATCTGAATGATCAGAATCTCCGCCACTGGATTTCCGAAAATGAACGAAAGCATTTCGTCAGTTATTCACGCTCACCGCAGCATCGTGCGCAAACCGGCCGTCACTATGTCCAAGACTCTCCAGCGCCATTTCCCACGACCACCGTGCATAACACCTCACCGGTTCACTGCTCTCGCACTCTCTCTCATGGAGGTTTTTTGAACTCATGAGGTTGACAACAAAGGTTGAAAACAATGTTATAAAAATAAAATATAGTGTGGACAGACTATAGTAAAACATATGCTCATCTTTAATCTAATGGATAAAAAACAACTTTTCCATGTCATTTGTGCACCCTAAATACCACCTCAATTTAGATATGGATCCCACACAATTGTCTCTTCATGTGAAGTGATTTTTTTTTTTTTGTTTACATGAGGAAAAGAAAACAAAAAAGAGGGAAAAAAAAACTAGGTCCTTGGAAAGGACATACCTAAGGCGTCACCCATTAAAGCAAATAATAAACAAGAGGGAGGCCCATTGACCGTGACAAGATGACATGAACTATTAGTTCCCAACTTAGCGAGAACATTTGCACATGAATTTCCTTCTCGAAGGATATGGTGAATAGTAACGGTCCAATCATTAGCAAGATAGTTTCAGATGAGTTTCAAGATATTTGCATAGTGATGGAAACGTGAAGTATCCTTCGACACCAATTGTACCGCATGAAGATAGTCAAAGTAACACATAAGTTTTTTTATAGTTTGTCTCCCAACACAACTTGATTCTAATCCAGAGAGCTTGAATCTCGGCATGAAGGATATTAGAGATCCCCACGCTTCAATCTGAAAACAAGTTGTGGGTATCTTTGCTGAAAGACAAGTACCTCAGAGAGGGAAAATTATTCCTTGACAAAAAGTTGTTTGGCTCTTCAACTTGGAAAGCTATAATCAAGACATTGAGTGTCCTTGAGGATGGTTTTTCTTTCAAGATTGGCGATGGGGAGACAAACATTTGGTTCCAACCTTGGATTTTTAAGCATCCACTATGTGATCTAGTTCAGGATATTAATGTATCAGATGCATGTGAAGTGGTTGGTTTGTTTGGTTTAGGCATTATGGTCGTAATTAGAAAGAATTAATGAATTATGAATGGAAGCTACTTCATTTGTCTTAATTTATTAGTTGTTTTGGTTATTTCATAATTATTTAAAAAAAATACGAGATGTTTGACTAAAATGTCCTTAATAAATTGTTTGAGAAAGATAGATTAAAAAATTAAAAGAAGGGAGAGTAGTAAATAAGTAAGGATGTATTAGAAAAAATAATATTAATGTTTAATTAATATTGTAAAACGACTTATAATATGAAACAAACTTTTTCCTAAAATAATTTATAATTTGGGACGGAGGGAGTAATATTTAACTTTTTTCCCACATAATTTAGTGGTAAAAATTTCACATCTAAACTATGTTTCTTTGAGAGAAGAAAGTGTGAAGAGAGAAATATGTGGGAGAGTATAAAAAGAGAGAAATATGTGAGAAATATAGTAGATTTAATGTGTTGTTTGATATAAGTGAAATAGAAGATAAATAATACTCATACGCAATAAGACTTTTTTCTTTACAAACCTAAACTTTAAACCTAATGGATATTGCTTCTTCAAAATGATGTTGTGTTATGTATTTTTCTTTGACTAAAAGTTATAGGTGTTGTATTGTTTTGCTGTGTAGGGTTTGTTTGGATCACATATAAATTTTGTTTGCTATCTATTGGACACTCATGTTGCTTGGAATATTATTGTACCATTGTTATAATGATTCGATGGAGAGTTTATTAACTATTTGAGTCAAATCACTGTGTGAAGAACTAACATATGAAAACGCATAAAAAGAAAGAGAGGGTAAATCAAAAATAAAAATAAAATGTGTTGGATCGTGATAGCCTGTGGCCCATGTGGATCAGGTCGAACTCAGTAATATGTGTCCTAATTATAGATGGACATTTCTTTTTCCACCTTACTTTCTCAATATTCTAAAAATGTTCTGGGATTTTCAAATTATATAATCCGAAGTGAGGTTTTTCCTTATATTTTTGATGGAGAAATGCACTTTTCATCAATTAAGATTCTAAAATCTGAAGAATAAAAATGTATGTACTTTGGATTTTATAATCTGAACACCCTCTATATGGGGTGCAATCAAAGCATGTACAGTGCGTGTTCGGATTATAAAATCTAAAATGCTTGAGTTTTTTTATACACCTTTTTTGCAACAAAAAAATTATGGATAGTCGGTTTAACCATTATAACCCACCGCTCTAGTGGGTCTTGTGTTTTAAGTCATTCTTAAATCATCATGTCGTGTCTTAGTTAAAAATTCAGTTTTCAGGTTACACAATTTTTCACATTCTCAAATTTTTTGTGGAAAAATCATTTTTCATCAATTCATATTCTAAAATCCAAAAAATATGTATTTTGAATTTTATAGTCCAAACACCTCCTATATAGGGTACATTCGGAACACGTATAGTGCGTGTTGAGATTATAAAATATGTATACACCCTTTTTGGCCCAAAAAATCATGGATAGTCGGTTTAACCATTATGACCCACTGCTCTAGTGGGTCTTGTGTTTTAAGTCATTGTTAAATGATCATGTCGTGTCTTAGTTGAAAATTCAGTTTTTTCAGGCTACTTCATTTTTCATATTCTTAGAAAAATCCCAAAATGTGCATGAGCTTTATTTGATTTTTAAAATTTTGTGGTATGTTTATATATTTTTTACTTTATTTGAGAGGTTCTATCATTTTTTTTACTTTATTTTTTGTTTGTTTTTAACAGCAAAATTTACAACTATTAAAATGAGATGAATTATGGTTGTTGCTTATATATAAGCATATATCAGATTATATAACCCAAAAATCTCTAAAAAAAAGAGTTTGAATTATATAATCTGACATAAGTAGTTTTAAAATTGAGTAGAGTGCACGAGAAAAGTGTAGAATAGAAAAAGAAATGGTTATTATAAATATGGCAGATCGGATCAGTTCGTTATTAGAACTTAACACACACACACACACACATATATATATATATATATATATGTTAAGGAAGTGATCGAAATTATTGAGAAGGAAAATCTCACAGTAGCACTCTTTCTCCTCCTCGAGACGACGAAGATCGAGAATAAATGTTTAACCGTATTTCTTTTTTTTACATTTCTTAATTCAATTTGTATGATTGTTCCGTCCAATTGGATTAATCTCAATTATTGTATAAAAATGTTAGAAATTTATTTTCGCAAATCTCATTTTAAGAAAATCCTCGTATAAAATTTTACAAATTTATTTTTGCAAATCTCATTTGAAGAAAACCCTAAATTCTAATATCTAATATGCCTAATTTGATTTTGATTTTTTTTGTTTTGTTTTGAAGGGTGTTGGTGTTGTACCGTATTCAATAAGAGATAACCCTTCTTCTTTGTGTTGGTTGGTATGGAATGAAACCATTTTCTTGCTTTTTGTGTACTATTTTATCATTAGTCTTAAGAATGGCATTCTATACTTGTCTGTTCTTTTTATTTTTTTATTTTTTTTAAAAGGCTAAGGAAATATATTAAAAACCAATAAAAGCTATTCTCGAGGATAAAGTATATTAAAGGAAGTTAAAATGTTCCGATGTTACAATAACACAGGAAAGCTACTACACACTAGCCGAAAGAAAATAAATAAAAAATTATGTTATAGCCTGAAAGCATAACAAAGGAGTCAATTTACAAACTGTGTACTCAAAATCGAAAAGGGTGTAATATAATTTTACCCACCATTAAGTTTAAAGTTTAATCCATTTTTATAAAATTTTGTTTTTCCTTTTAAAAATTAAATCTTGATTTTGATTAAAAGTATATGCATAGATATTTTTCACTTTTATATTATAACAAACTATACTTATATTTTTCAATGACACCAACAATGTATCTACTATATATAAAGAAAATAACCCCTTTTAACTCTTTTGCGATGGTCTTTTCTCTTTCCAAAAAGCTCTCAATTTTCAATACAAATAACACATGTAACAATTAGATAAGAATAAATTTAATTTTTTTTTTAAAATGTAACAAACACGATCTGATGTTTGGTGTTTTTTCTTTATCATTTAAAAAGTGCAACAAACTAGCTGGGTATATTTATGCTTACTTTTTTATTATCCCAATTATACTCTTAAACAATTTTTTCTATAATAAAGATTGTTGGTTGGTGTCATCAAAAAAAGAATTTAGATTTTATTTTTTTGATATATTGTTGGTGTCATTGAAATAGATAATCATGGTTAGTTTGGTTTGTTATAACTTAAAAGCAACAAACATTTATATTTTTAGTTTTAATAAAAATCAAAATTTCATAAAAAACCATTGTTCATAATTTTCAAACTTAACACAATAAAAAGAGCGGAAAGACGAGTACGAGAGTTGCCCGTATTTTTATAATGACACCAACGATATAACATTCTTATAAGTACATTTTTTAAGGGTGTAATTGGAAGTTAAAAAGTATCCCAAGACCATATATTCTCTTTATATATAGTATAGATAGTATTTATTAAAAGTCTATACGACTCAAAAATAATAGAAGAAAGGTTACTCATAATATAACATGTATTTTATTAAACAAACTTTTTATTTTAAGGATATTAAATAAACTACTAATGTGCCTAAAATATATTTAAAAAAAAATCCTAGCTATCTAAGTTGAAAAATTATCAATAATATCAGTTTTTGTGGGATATGCATAATATTTACTGAAAATCCATATAACTGAGAAATAATAAAAGAAAAAAGATTGCTCATTTTATAATCCATAATTATTTGGTGGTGATAAAACTCATATTTTATTATTAATATCTACCTAAAATATAAAATAAATAAATGTTAGCTATCTAAGCTGAAAAATGATCAAGAGTGTGTGTTTAAAATGAAAATATTGAGCTCATATAGAAAAACAAAATTATTTTCTTATAAATATATAAAAGTGATTAAAATAAATAATTTAATCAAATAATTATCTAAAAGTTTCTCTATCAATTTATTATTTAAAAAATGAATGAATTATCTAATGGAAACTATGCTAAATTAAATATAGTTTAAAATGAAATTTAATGAAGGAGAAAACTGAGAAACAAATAAATAGTTAGAATTGAGGAGAAAAAACTCGTGTAGATTTTGTTATGTGTTTTTCGTAAGTTAGCTTAAAATACACTTTTTGTGGCTAAAATAAACTTTGAGAAAAGTGTGGATTAGAAAAAATCATGAGTAGTTTAGTTTTTTTTTTGAAGGATGAGTAGTTTAGTTAAGAATCATACAAAAAGCACCTAATAAAACTTAGGTGAATTGCATTTTCTTAAATGTTTTTCGTGTGTTTATTAGCATAAATACTCATAAGTCATAACTACCTATGATTTTTCAAATCCATAATTTTCTTAAAGTTTAGTTAAGAACCATACAAAAAAATACAAAAAAACACCTAATAAAACTTAGGTGAATTGCATTTCCTTAAATGTTTTTCCGTGTGTTTCTTCGCATAAATACTCATAAGTCACAACTACCTATGATTTTTTAAATCCATAGTTTTCTCAAAGTTTGTTATAACCATAAAAAAATTAATTTTATATGAAGAACCATACGAAAAACATGTAAGAAAATACACCTGCATTTTTTTCTTAAAATAAATGATTTTTCTTTAACGAGAAATGTTAACAATTACTCCCTCCGTTCCTTTTTAAGTGTCGTTTTAGAATTTTAACACAAAAATAGCGAAGTGCATTTTTGCATACTTTTTTCCTATTATACCCTCATGTTAATCCACTAATAATTTCCTATTTTTTTTGCACACATTTTATCTTTCTAATAAATTTAATATGTAACAAATAATTGTTAGCTCTTTCTCAACACATTCCTATTTTTTTGCGCGTTTTACCTTTTTCTCATAACAAACAATTTTCAATTTTCTAAATATTGTGCATATCTCTTGAAATTTTTAACAAGTACTACTCATGTTATTTATAGAATTTTAACTCTTCATGAAACTATTATCATATGTAACAAAATTTTGTTTAAAATTTGAAGATAATAAGAAACAAATTTTGTTTTAAAACAAAACAGACAAACTTTGTTTGAAAAAACAAACTTTAGTTTTTCAAATATATAGCATTAATTAGTTTAATTGAAAAATATAAGAATAATTGACAAAAGATATAATTGACAAATCATACCCTTAAAATACCAAAACGACAGTTAAATAGGAACGAAAAATTCACCCTAAAAAGACACTTAAAAAGGAACTGAGGGAGTAGTTGTTAAAAAAACACAAAATATATCAACAAAAAATATCAAATCATTATAACAACAACTGTTGGTGTAAGCCCTAGAGGCCAATAGTTTATGTTGAACTTATCTCATGTATCATGATTTTTATTATTGAATAAATATATGGCAATCTTTATTATATTTATAGTAATGTTAATAAAGTCCTTAGAATAGATAGTTCATGTAATAATATATTAAGTGTGACTTAATCATGAGAT
>Ga0228711_1000498_pt1 | contig 48533 bp, 34 predicted proteins | sample MedpolnodulmetaG_2_FD_177996 | JGI IMG/M metagenome (GOLD analysis project Ga0228711, IMG submission 177996) | Root nodule microbial communities from Medicago polymorpha collected in Santa Monica, California, United States - brown nodules | ecosystem: Host-associated > Plants > Roots > Nodule...
TAACCTAAGTTATGGGAGGTTGAAGATTATATTTATATGCTTAAAGAGTTTGGTAATACTCGTAATTTTTTGTTGGCAACTAAGTGTTTTGATTTTATTATATGGAAGCAAAATGGGAGGGTTGCTAAGGGTAAGCTAGTTAGTACTATGATTGGTACTCTTGGTAGGTTAGGGCAGATTGATCTTGCTTTGAGATTGTTTGAAAGTGCTAGGCTTGAAGGGCATGGAAACACCGTGTATTCCTTTTCGGCTATGATTAGTGCTTATGGCCGAAATGGGCGCTTTCATGATGCTGTAGATTTGTTTAGGTCCATGAGAAGCTGGGGCGTTGATCCTAATTTGATTTCGTATAATTCGTTAATTGATGCGGGGGCTAAAGGGGAGGTGGATTTTGATGTAGTTGTTAAGTTTTATGATGAAATGCTAGCTAACGGCATTGTGCCCGATAGGCTTACGTACAATTCACTGCTTTCTGTATGCGCCTCGAAGGGCATGTGGGAAACAGCTCAACAGTTATTGAGTGAAATGGATCAAAAGGGTATTGTTCGCGATGTCTTTACTTATAACACATATTTGGACACGCTGTGTAAGGGCGGCCAAATAGATTTGGCTAGGATGGTCTTGGAAGAAATGTCTTCCAGGAGAGTTTGGCCAACTGTTGTGACTTATAGCACAATGATAGATGGTTGTGCCAAGGCTAACCTCTTGGAAGATGCCCTAAATTTGTACGAAGAAATGAAGCTTCGATCTATTTTTGTTGATAGAGTGTCCTATAACACAATGGTCGGAATCTATGCGAAGCTCGGTAGGTTTGATGAAGCTATTGATCAATGCAAAGAGATGGAGAGATGTGGAATGAAAAGAGATGTTGTAACTTATAATGCACTTTTGTCCGGATACGGCAGGCATGGCATGTATGATGAAGTTAGAAGACTATTTGAAGAGATGAAGGCTTGGAACATATATCCAAATACGCTAACTTACTCTACAATGATTGATATGTACACTAAAGGAGGAATGTTTCAGGAAGCAATGGATGTTTATAAAGAGTTCAAGATGGCACGATTGGAGGTTGATGTTGTCTTTTATAGTTCAATTATAGATTCACTATGCAAAAATGGTTTAGTGGAGTCTTCTGTTATGTTGCTTATTGCAATGATAGAGAAAGGAATCAAGCCAAATGTCGTCACTTTCAACTCCATAATTGATGCATCCCGACAATCGCCAACTTCAACACTGCATATTGTGGCTCTTCCAAAAAATGCATGAGATGCATATTATACCGAATGTTGTCACATTTTCAGCCATTTTGAATGCTTGCAGGTAAATACTGTGACAATTTTTTTCTTTCTATTATCTTAAATCATACATTTTTTTAATGCATATATAACCAATCTCTAAGCTTGTATTTAGATCCATTTTGATGCAGTCGTTGCAATTCATTTGAGGACGCTTCAATGTTGTTAGGCGCGCTTTGCTTGTTTGATAACCAGGTGTATGGTGTAACCAATGGGTTGTTGATGGGTTACAGAGAACAAGTATGGTTTCAGGCTCAAACTCTGTTTGATGAAATGAGGCGTATGGATTCTTCAACTGCATCCGCCTTCTATAACGCCCTCACAGATATGCTGTGGCACTTTGGTCAGGTAAAGTCCAGCCATTAGAAATTTGCTAGTTTTGCTTCTGTTAATTTTCTAATTTGTTTATCTAAAATTCTAATTTTCTGTTTTTTTTATAATAAAATTGATTTTGACATCAGAAACGCGGAGCTGAAATGGTTGTAATTGAAGGGAGACGCCGAAATGTGTGGAAAGGTGAATGGTCAATTTCTTGTCTGGATCTGCATCTGATGTCTTGTGGTGCTGCTTGTGCAATGGTTCATTCATGGTTGCTCAATATGCATAGTACTTTATTTGAAGGCTCTAAATTGCCTAAGATTGTGACGTATGGATCTTTTTCACCGAAGTTTTTATTTTCCTTTGATTGTATTAATGAGAGGATTAAAGTGTTGATCATTATTTTAATTTTAATTCGTTTTGCAGGATTTTAACCGGTTGGGGCAAACACAGCAAAGTGATGGGTGATGGAACTTTGAAAAGGGCTGTCGAGGCACTCCTTAATGGAATGGGGTCACCCTTTAGGATTGCTGAGGGTAATTTGGGAAGGTATGTGTCTCCTGGAGATTTGTTGGCTACTTGGCTGAGACAACCCGGCGTTTTCAATTCGCTTGTTCTGTATGATATCCTAAATCATTGTCAAGCTGTTGGTCCATCGCATACTGCTGCTCCATCACATGGATGATTTTCCATATGACAGAATGTTTGTAATATAGATTCAGATAGTGAAGATTAGGATTGGTTGAACTAGCTCAAACTGAAGAAGGGTCATACTTTCTTTAGTGCTCTTAGGATATGTTGTGTAACCTGGAGTTGATTCCTCCATGAACCATGATACTAGACTTTGGTGTAATTTTTTCTCATCTATGTTTGTGCACATGATTGGAGTTACCTCTTCAACCTTTCAAGGTGTGTAGAGTTTTCACTTGTGAATTGTGATGCATAGCTTGATGACATGAATACATTGTTTACTCCATATGGTTTCATCTGTGTTTGTTGACAAATTTTTTTGCCATTGCTCATATATATTATGTCATGGCTGTTCAAATTGAAACAATACGAGTCAACTGGAACATAGTACTCTCAGTTTTCTTGTGCCAATTCTAAAGCTTTAGCAAGAACTTGTTTTTTCGTTCTTTAGAAACTATGATAATTAAAATTTCTGTGATAATCTTGAGGTAGAAATGTCTAAACTTTTTTGCTGTTACTAGCAATGACTCACTCTAAAGAGTCTGCAATATTATTCAAGCGACATATTAATAAAATACAATCATTATGTCATCAATACAAGTGCAAATCATCCCGTCATCTATGACAAAATTCCAAACAAAGTGCAAAAAGTTTACTTTCGACTTTAGACATGAGTTAACTTACGTTCGGTAAATTCAACATGAGTTAACTCAAGTTTAAACCAACGTGACTTAAGTCGCGCTGCAATGCATTACCTGTTTTAGGCCATTCCCAACACCTCCACACTTCAAACACACACTTATTTCCCTCTTCACCTCCAAAACACCCAAAATTACAATTTTTTGTTGAAAAATCTTGAGCTCAAATCATTGGAAATCGTCAAAAGCAAGTTTCTACGCTCATCAAAAGTCTAGAATCAAGTAATCCATCATCTTAACTATTTACATTTTCCTGGTTTTTGTGCATTGTTCGTCCTTTTGGGAGGTACAACTCGGCGTAAGTTAAGTCACGTTGAGTGCTCAACGTGAGTTAACTCACGTAGGTAGAAAGGCAACGTGACTTAACTCACGTCGGTGCCTAGAAACCGTCACTGGCTTCACGAATTTAGACAAGACATTGTAGATGAGATATGGAGGAAGACGAGATGGAAGGGAGGAACTAGGTTCGCGGATCTCAAGCACTGATTGAAGGAGGCAAAAGAGATGGGGGAAGATTATAACTGGGTTCGGGCATTGCATATTTGAGAATTAGGTTTCCAGTAAAATTTCTATCTTATATTAATTAAAAATGTTTTTGTTATTATGTAATTTTTATTTTATTCATTTTAAAAGATTTATGTTAAATGAAAAAATATTTAATGACATGGAATATAAGTTGTCTGTATGTTGTGTACCATGTCATTAATGAGTTTGACATGTCAAAATAAACAACAGAGGGGTGATTTAGGGTCACTTTTTGACCTAAAATCACCCCTCTACCTCGTTTTTCTCTTTCCCTTTTATTGAAATAAGTGATTTTCACATCTATTTTGTTTTTTAATTTGTGATTTCGTCGTCTTTGTGCGACGTTGGTTTGTTCGTCGTCTTTGTGCAACGTTGTTTGTTTTTCTTGTTTCTATCAGGTATTTAATCGTTTCAGATTGTCAGATCAGCTTCGATCCAGTACAGATCCAATCAATGACTTTGGCGTCATCCACGTTGCAGACCCGGATACATGGTTATTCCGGAGATTTAAATATAGTCATATGTGTAGGCCATTGTACTTTACCGTTTTATGCTATTAACATGGATGTCCTGAGCCTGTTCACATATTCATCCTTTTTGTTTTTAGCGAATTTGCATTATATCGATGTGCTCTATCAATTTGAATGAATGAATATCATTTATTTTGTAAAAAAAAAATGTCAAAATAAACAACACTCAAATTAGGTTGGTGACTAAAATCAAGAAAATTAAGAAACACCGTGACCAAAGGGGGCCAAAACTATTTAAAGTTTTTTAAAATAGGGGGACCAAATGTGCAATTAAATCATAATTTTATCTATCTATCTTTCATGAATTTAGACATTTAGTTCACCAATCATAATTTTAATTAATAAATATTTTAATGCTAGTCTTTCTCAACACGAAATGGATTATCTCAAAAGCTAAGAAAACAGACAAAGTCAAGTATATAGTTGCCAAAATTTTCATTATAATATATAGGGTTAATTGTTCAAATTGACCCTCTAATATACGCGAAGTCTGAAAAGTGACCCTGTAAAAATTAATTCGAAGTTTATAATATAATGTTGTAATTCGAAGCTTTTGGTTTATGGCCTCCCTAAGTTTATAGTTTGTGGCCCACCTTTACTCTTAAACACCCGTGAAAGGAGAGAGTGTTCATTGGACATCAGGCGCCAACATTGCTTTCCTAAGAGAGCTTTGTTGAACTCGTTGAATCCTCTAAAACTTAAACCTCATTTTCCTTTTGCTCTCCCTAATTTGTCCCAACTCATCCAATGAATTTTCCTCTGTTGCTCTGTAGATCCCCACCAAAACTTAGAGAGCATGCCTTCAATATTCGCGCAACATCCTTCCGGGATCTTATAACAACTCATGATGTAGCTAAGATTAAAGTCTCCTTACCTGCCTTGGATAAATATTTCTCTTTCCAACCTTGACTTTCTTCCATATCCTGTCTTGAACAAAAGCAAACACTTCTTTTTTGGATCTTCCAAAAATCACCGGGAGTCCTTAGTATCTAGAATGAGATGTCACAACCTTTACTTCAATCTTGTTACAAGTAATGTTTTGTTCATACATAAACGTTGACGAAAATACTTGAACACCGTTTTTGGTATATATGTTGCCAATTGCAACGATTCGCAACCATTCATATATACTTTATGCATTCACTTATACATATATATACTTGTTGCTTTCGTAAATACATGTTGCATACTCGTAGTTGATCAATTCATATATTTTAATACACACTTTTGACCATTAATATCTTTAATCATCTATAGTAAAAACTAATAAAATGTTGATATTTTGAAAATATAGTCAAAATAGTAACATCTTATATACCAACAACAATTGTAATTATATATTATATAATAATAAAAAAATATGGTCATAGGTTTTGTTAATAGTGCATATTGTCAAAGTGCAACATGTATCTAGGAAGGGAGGGAGTATATAGTTCATCCATAGTAGTTATGATAAATTTTTATATTTTTTGTCAAGTATCTTAGTTGTTAGAGTTTTACCTTTTAGAGTGAATAAGTGGGTAATTTTATTTCGAAATCGAGCCCCTACATAATGCAATGTTCCTACCACTTGAGCTATGCTCATAAGGACAAATTCATTTTTGATGAATTTTTTATAAGTTTCGTTTATTTTTATTTTTTTTTGGGGGGGGTGGTGGTCTGTGTGTGATTTTAAATGTGCATTAAATAAGTGTATAATCAACTTATCATACGTATTTTTTCCTAGTCCCCGTTGAATATGAGTTCAATTTCCATCCATAATTGAAGTGTCTTTGTTGGTGAAATGTCTTCTTAACTTGTCATGTGGGTGATGTGTATTTTATTTTGTCATTGGTAATGTGGGTTTTATTTGGCTTGCTTCAGATGTCTTTTTTTTATTTATACCGTTCCGGATTAAATTCAAAATAATATTTCATAACTATTTTACTCTTAATATTTCTGGAGAAGATAATTTGACAACTCATGTGTTACCCCTATTCCAACAATAAATCGTGACCCATTTATGATTTTTCCCCTAAAAAGATAAATGTTAGAGATGAAAAACAAAATTCATGTTAGGATGAAGAAAAAAAATTAAAATTGCACCCTTGAATCATAATATTACCATTTCAACTCAAATGGTTGGGTTTTCAATTGGTTAATAAAATTCAATTAAGAATCAATCGATTGGAAGAATCCGAGCTCGAATCCTAATTTAAATTATTTTTAGTCAGATATTACTTATTACCTTTGCAAGTATTAGGAATTATTACGGGTCCCTTTCTCGGAAAAATGGATGGTCATGACTAAAATAATATCACCATTTCATTCTCTTTAATTTACATCTGGCAGAGTTAACCAGAATATAAGTATAAACTACAAAAAGGTATTTATATATGTATCTTGATGGACAAGGAAATTAAACAAAAACAAGAAAAATTTATGCAAAAAACTTCTAAAGGGCTTGTTGATCAATATGGCTTATGGATGAAACTGGCTTTGCCAAATAAGTAGGATTGCTCTCTCCAGCCATAATCACAACAATCTTTGGCTCTAAACTCACCTGATCCATATCCACCACATGCATATTTGATGATTTTTCTTCATCATTAGTTGAGGTAGAAGATGAATATTGTTTACGAAAAGAACAAGCTATGATGAGTAATGCTATAGCTATGACCCCTAGAACAAGAGCTAATCCACCAAAGAGGTAAGGAATGGGAGAACTCAAGTTTCTTAAACTAGCTGCTTCTGATGATGATTTGTTCATGGTGGAGTTGTTTGATAAAGTACTATTAGGCCCCATTTCTAATTTCGCAATTTTTTGTGTCTTCTATTATGTACCTTGTTTTTCAGACAAGTTGATTTGGTAAATGATAGATTAATTGATAGAATTTATAGTACATAAGTACAACTGTACAAGTACTATAGTAAATGATTAATGATAAAAGATGAAGATTTGTCAAGTTAATTACTGAAATGTCCACATATATATATTTATTTGTAAATTATCTTTATGTGGCTAGGGTTATTCTTTTCTTTAAAGTTGCCCTAAGGTTGAAACTTGAAAGTATTAAATAATTGTTGATTCTTTCTTGTGTTTTGGAGTATCATTTCCTGGCATGTTTCTGTTGGAAGTTTCTTGGATTTCTTAAGGCTTTTGTAATTCTTCTTTCGTGTTTAAGGAGGGTATCCGAACGCTTGTCTCAAACAATCATATATAGGGAAATGCTACCTCTAAATCGCATATAACTACAATTTAGATAATAAAAAACTGCAAAGATATTTGATACGCAAGAGCGTGAGATCGAATTGGCAATTCTTTACTTCTTTGCGTCTAGTGTAGATAAGTTTCGCCACTATGCACTTTATATTAATATATTGTTTATTGTTCCCGTTACATAAGGTCTTTTTATTTCAGTTTCCGTTTACTCAATAGGAATCACAAATACGAATGTAACTTATTTAACTTTTTTCTTCTACATATGTTTGCCATTTTTTTTGTTGGCGTAAGAATATTTTCTGTCAATAGATGGATAAGATTACGTTCGTTTGCTTGTTTTATAATACAGCCAACACGGAATGATTCATGTTATAAGAATGAAGCGACTAATAAGAAAACGGGGGAAAATGTGACTTAAGTCTCTACTTATTCAATAATAGGCCCCACAAAACGTGTATATGCAACTATAGTATCATCTTTTTTTCCTCACATTTTCCTTCACATGAATCATCGTATTTTATGTGCGTCAGATACGAAATATAGATATCTCTCTTGATCAGAATTTGAATATTGATTCGCAAAATTATAAAACGTAACTATACATTCATTTATGTTTATCGCACATTTTTTGGCGGATGCATGCATATATAAGAAGACTAAAGCGTTTATGTTAAATTAATCATGTTTTTTGAACAATAAATTTCTCATTCATAAAATTAATAAAACCCATAAATTGTAAGTTTCTCTGATTTCATAAGTGTGTTAAAACTTAAAAATCTAATATAATATCAAAACTTAACATAGCGCTAACCCAAAAAAAAAAACATAAATATGTGAGTTTTTTTATAGACAACAAAGATTTTATAGATAGTAAGTATTTATTGAAATTTTTTTTTAAAAAAATTAACACAATTTTTAATATATAATTTCTATATGCGTAATGTTGGATCTCACGAACTGGAGTATCACGAATTTGTCCGAGCGTGTATTTTCAATCTCTCAATTTCTCTATCCTCCGTGTATTGTGGAAAAGGAAGCATTTTAATTGGTCTACATTTTATTCTCGATGATTCGGGACAATTTCTTTCTATCTTTGGTATTTTAACATGCGTCCTTAGAAACAAAGTTGTTTAGAAATTAAGATGATATTTAGGAATGAATATAACTGTACTTATGATGAACTTGTTTCTCCGTTACTCTCCATTACATGAATATTAGTCTTTTTTTTTGTGGTCAGGGTTTGGACTTCAAACCTTGCATATATCATGTAATGTCCCTACTAACTAAGTTAGACTCATGAAGACATATGAATAATAAAGTTATCACATCACATATTATAAACATCACATATTATAAAATATAAAATAGAATAACCACTATGAAAGATTAAAAAAAAAAGAAAATCTTTAGCTAAAACGACGGCGCAGTATAATTACGCCAACCAAAACTGATTCACCACACAATGATGATTAGAAGAAACTGCTTATCTGTATGCCTTAATTCTAAGAACACGAAGAAAAAATACTGACATATGATCATACTCTCATATATAGACATTGTCAAAAAGTTGAGAAATTTAATGATGTGATCATTAATAGTCTATATTGAAAAACCAATGGGCTAACAAAATATAGATATAATATAATAATGATTTTTAATCAAGTCTTGTGGAAAATAGAATGAAGATGTAATTGATGGTTGCTGGGTGGATTGGTATAATTGCATAAAGCAAATATTTGTGTGGGGTAATTTGGTTTAAAATAACTGAAGTGGAAGTAGTTGATGGAGGGTTTTCCCTTTATGACTTAGAAACATATCAGGTAAAGAAAAATTTTGGAGGGTCCCATAGCACTCAAATATTGCTGTTACATTTGCATTATCTTTCTCATTTTCGGTATTTTCTTTTGTTCCGGACCGGTTAGAAGTCCGTGAAAAAGGACCCACACCTAAAGGAGTTAGAGAAAACACGATGAGGGAGCACGCTAAGTTCTATGTGAACCACCGTATAGACACGCGCCCCAACTCCATCTCGACCATCCAGCTCATCACCAACGGTCTTCTCTATTCACGTTGTATATCACGGAGGTAGTTATGCGTCTTCGCGTATATAAGGGTGATTCCTCATCACCCTCAAGGTAAACTTCACTTTAGGTACATTTCTTCGCGTCTTATGCACTTAACTATCTCTTTAAAAATCTTACTAGAACGTTGGAGTGCTAACGTGGCTGCAGGTACATTTCACCTCAACCGTGAAAACTCAATCTCCGCTGCACCAAAGCACCGTAGACAACCAACCAGATTCATCGATCGTCACTAGACCGACTATCTTCTATTAACAGACATAATATAAAACACATACTTTATATAGTACTTTATATAGTTTCATGCAACTTTTTATCAGATTTAGATCCCTGCAGTAGTTGCACAATACAACAGGTGGGGAAAGAAAACATCTCTCAATAATTAGAATTGTATCCATAGTTGTGGTAGGGAATCCATTTCCCACTTTTACAGATTTAATCAAGCAAATATCACTATAATACCACTTTTATGCTAGTTGACAATATCACTACAAATATTTTTAATGAGATATGGTTTTTGGTGTGAATTGGGTATTCTCTGCACGTAACTATCAACAATAATCGTTTAAGTTGGGTAGGATGACGACAAAGCTCTCCCTATACTTATTGGGCTGGATTCGAACCAAGGACCTCTGATTTAAGATTTAATGAGATATGATTGAATACACATGTAACGTATATATAAATTAAATCCTTTAGTTAAAAATGATTAAATGAGATGATATGAAATCTAGCCTAAGCCAAATACAACCAATTGGAACAAAAAGCTGAAGTATTGGTGTTCAAGCTGTTAGTTTGAGAGTTAAAGTTGGAATATGTTCTGTTTCTTATGGAGTTACATGAGGCCAACATATATTTGATAGTGGCTTTAGGAACTAACGAAAGACTACTCTTCTAGAAAAGTGATTTATATAAACAATTGAAATCAAATAATAAAACTAAAAGTTTATAATTTGAGGTGTCTCGTCTATCAACAAAATGACAAAGAATTTTAGATTAAAGTTGAGAATCACAAATAGTGTACGATTATTAAACTAATTTGGTTCTGTTATGGAAACATATGAAGTTATACAAGATCCGATCTCGAAGCATATTGAACAATTGAAGTGTTAATTTCCATTTTATTAAAATCAAGTATCTTGAAATCTATTTAAAGAGTTGAACTTTTTCATACGCACCAACTAGGATTTAAACTCCCAACATCCAACTAAATTTTGTAAAGTTTTTATTTCTTTTATTAATTTCTTTTAGGGTTTACGCACCGATGAATCAAAGAGAGAAAATTGTCAAATTTTAAGTATTATCATATATTCGATTGTACACCGATGCAGAGTTGGGATAGGCCATATATCGGTTTTGTATGATAAATGGATAGATAATGTATATCTTTGTAATGTTGTTCCTTATGTTTACATTTGTGACACTAATCATTGGCTTTGTGACTTGAGAGATAATGGAGATTGAAACTTCAACAAACACTATACTAAAGATTCTATTCGTAGAATAACCTTTGATCATGACATTGATGCTAGACTCATTAGGATCGATTCCCCGAGTGGAATATATTCGGCCAGTCATGGTTATAGGTGGTTGGATCATAACTCAACTCAACATGTTGCACCAATACTTCTTGGAGTTGGATTTGGCGATTACGAATTACTTAGAGCCTAAGGCATTTTTGTTGAGAAGTGATGCATGGTAGTCTTCTTACCACTGCATACCTTAAGAGGTTTATGTCGTCTTACCACCAACACTTTCTGCCATAGTTTGGTGCGTTCGTGGAAAATGATATGTATACTCTTCGCGATTGTCCTAAGAAAATATCTATCTGGAGGTATTTTTGTCCCACTTATTTAAATGATGTTTACATGCAAGATTGTTAGAGTTCATTCAAACACCATGCTAATACTATTGAGGTAGGCACTATGTTCATAGTAGTTTTTTTTATTTTTTATATATCTATGACGGAATAGAAACAAAGATATTTGTAAGAGGAAAATATAATTGGGATTTAGTCGATAGTATATTATTGGAAAATTGCTCTTCTCCCATTGAGATTTGCTCACTCCCAATCGAAAAGTCAAAAATACTCATGGGTGACTTAAGTCACGCTTGGTATTTTTAGAGTGAGTTAATTATAATATATATTTTCCGTGAGTTTAACTCAATTGATAGGGACATTGTATAATATATGTAGGGGTCGAGTTTCAAATTTCAGACACCTCACTTCTCTACATTTAAAATATGTGAGCTTCAACCATCAACCTACTTGACAAAAAAAAATCAGAATATATATTTATTGTGTTATGAGTGATTCATTTGCAATAAAATTTTGTTTCAGATTAAATGATCATTTCAATTTTTAATGTAATTCTAATTACTTTTTCTAATTGTAAAATAATAGTTGCACTATTCTCAAGTATGGGTGGAAATAGGTCAAGTCGGCCTACAACTCAGCCTACCTCAGGTCAGGCTAGATTTTTTTATTTAACAGAGAAGACCAAGACTTTTTTAGAACCCTTTTACCTAAAAAAGGTCAGGCTACAACTATAGAAAATGTCTTTTAGACCTAGAAGTCCAACCTATTAAGTACATATAAATAACTTGCAAAGTCGAGCTCAAAAATGCCTATTCCACTTTGTATTTATATAAACATAAATATGTTAATATTTGATAAGAATAAAGTATCATTATTTCGCTTGTATTTATATATTATTGTAAGGTGTTCGTTTTACTTTCATCTTAAACAATCTCAAATAATATGTATTTTTTTGTTGGTAAAATAACATTTTTAGTACTATAGTATATGAATAATTCCCCCACAATCTAAAATTTTTGGCCCCGCGACTGATTAAATCATACCACCAATTAGAAAGAGAAGTGAGTTTCCTAAGAGAGTAAGTTGCATAGGATGAATGTCATTCTGCTTAGTATTTGCAACTAAATCCAAAGTTACCCGAGAGACAAATTCCATAATAAATGATATTTAACCAAGATCTTAAGCTAATTGAAGTCCTCTCCAATTAGCGGAAAGTTCAACCAATAAATTAGAAGCCTTACCACAATATCGGAAAAACAAATGAGTCCAATTACCTCTATCGTTTCTCAAAAGGCCTCCAAAACTTGTGTTACCAATATTACCAAAAGAGGATCCATCGACGTTGACAATAATGAATCCTTCAGGAGGGGGATGCCAACAATCATGATGCTTATTTGTTAGACACCAGTCATGTGGGTCATGGATGAATGATACAATAATATGAAAAATGCTTTTCTTCCATCCAAAATTCCTCACTCCCATACAAACTGTCGAAAATACCTCCTACGTGACTTAAGTCACATACGCATGATACAACCTGCGTGAGTTAATTAATTGATGGACCAATTTATCAAGAGTTGAGATATTAAATAATTTGACTAATTTTACTTTGATAATATGAGTTTTTATACTAACTATTGGGGGGTATGAAGTGGGCTTAACACCAATATTTGTATACCAGTACTGGAATTAGATTATTAGTGGAGGCAGATGCCCACACAGGAGCGTATGTAGCTCCGCCACTAGATTTAATCACATGTCTTTAGAGAAAGGAACAAATGTGTTGATTAGTTGGCTAAATTTAATGCCAACTTATTAAGGATGTGAATTACTCCTCTTCCTCATATTAATATCATCTTGCAGGTAAATTACCTCTGGGATATAAATACTAGTTCAGTGATGCATGAGTAAATTACATGTGGTAATATTTTTGTGTGGTTAAAAATATTTAAATGCAAAAAAAAAAAGGAATGTTTATTCTAATTTTAGAATATAGTAAATATAAAAACAATTATTTCCTCAGTAGTTATAAATATAAAGTAGATGAAATATATGTTTTTAGCAAAGATAAAAGAATCAAAGAGACTTGGGATTTTAACCCGTAACTAATTTTGATGGATAATCCACATATATTTCAATCAATAATTTATCGTTTTTTTTTTTAAAGAATAATTTATCATTTGTTGTTTGATGAAGTTTTTTCAATGTGTAGATGAGTGTATCCATGATGAAGAACTAAAGAAATCGGTCAGATTCGTGACTCTAAGATTGACAAAAAGGAAGAGGAATCATTAATTTTGCTTCATCTAAAAAACACTGCTTCCACATGCTGGAGAAAAGGCTAGCATATATAATTGTGCATCTGGACCCTTCAAAGAACCATCCCTTCTGAACATTCTTAAATAACTATAACCTTGTTGAACAAAAGAAGTCAACACACGAGGAATTATGAAGTTTTAAACAAGCATATTATGCTTGTGTAACTGACGTGTCCTCTATTTAGTTAACAATGCACCTTCTGTTTGAAAAGCTACTTTGATATTCTTACACCTAATTTAAATCATTAAGTGGGATCAACTTGTGAATAAGAGAAAAATGAATAAAATTGTATCATTTGCTAATTTGTACGAATGAAAAAACACAAAAACTCCGATATTATGTCATCCTCTAAAAGTAAAACGGATTTATGGCCTTTTTACATTAAAATGCTGTGTTATTTTGTAAGAGGCGTAGAGATCCTCTCTCGTTGAAAATTGACTTAATAATTGGATGTTGTAGTTCTGAAAATTTTTTGGCACGTTTGCAAGGTAACATGGCACGATTGGTTGGTTCAAGTCTGGGTTGCCATTGGAAAAATCGTGGCACGATGCAGGAGCAACGTGACTCGATGCAGACGGATAAGGTATAGTACGGTACTATTACATACTCCATCGTGGCACAATGGCGGAAACATGGCACGATGCTACGTGGGTCTGAACACAATTCAGGGCTTCATTCTTCAAGTTTTGTGTATGGCTTAGAGAGAGAAACTTGAGAATACAAATGAGGTAACTTTAGAATTGAGTGTCTTTGTAGTGATGTTCTCTTTGGTTGGGAAACATTGTAAACACCTTGGGGAGTGTGAGTGACTTGAAAAATGGGTAGAAATTAGATTTTGTTCTTTGTGGGCTCTTATGCTAATTTCTTGTAACCTCTTTGTATCACTTTCATATTAGTGGATTTGAGAGCTGCTCTCTCCCCTAGAGTAGGTCATATTGGACCGAACTAGGTTAACAATCTTTGGTGTGTTTGTTCCTTTCATACATTGTTTATCTTTATTGCTTTGATTATGCTTGTGGTGTTGTTCTACACTAGGATTTAGGTCTATTTTGCTGTTGTTGTTGCTTGATGCTAATTTTTTCATTGATTACTACTTCCTTTGCTTCACACATCTTTGTTCCATTGGTGTGATTTTGTACGAATTCACAACAATTGGCGCCCACCATGGGGCAAAGGCGTAAATTGGTAGAGTGTGTATCGTGGGTTCAAAGTGGGACATCGAGAAGTTCATCGGAAGTAATGATTTCGGGTTGTGGAAGGTTAAGATGCAAGCGGTTTTGACAAAACAAAAGTGTAGAAGCATTGAAGGGTGAAGCGGTGATGCCGGCAAATATGACACAAGTGGAGAAGCGTGAGGTGATAAACAAGGCAAAAAGTGTCATTGTTGTATTTCTCGGAGATAAGGTTTTAAGGGATGTCGCGAGGGAAGCTGCCGCGACATCAATATGGGCTAAATTGGAGTCATTGTATATGACGAAATTGTTGGCTCCTCATAGGCAACTCTTGAAACAACAACTCTGCCCATTCAAGATGGTGGAGCCTAAATCAAACACGGAGCAATTGACGAAATTTAACAAAATTCTTGATGATTTGGCCAACATTGAAGTTAATATGGAAAATGAGGATAAAGCTTTGTTGCTACTTTATCGTTAACGTCTTTTGAGCATTTCAAGGATACCACCCTTTACAGAAAGGAGGACACCACTACTTTGGAGGAGGTCCAAGTGGCTTTGAGAACAAAGGAATTGACCAAGTTCAAGGACTTGAAGGTTGATGAGGGTGGTGAAGGCTTGAATGTTGCAAGGGGAAGGAGTGGGCATAGAAGAAAAGGCAAGGGAAAATCGAGGTCCAAGTCTAAGTCCAATGGGTTTGACAAATCAAAGTTACAATGCTTTCTTTGTCATAATTCTGGTCACTTCAAGAAGGATTATCCGGACAAAGGGGGCAATGGTGGTTCTTCTGTTGAAGTTGTGGTGACGTCCTATGAAGATGGTTATGAGAGTGCGGGTGCATTAGTGGTCACAAGTTGGAAACCGGAGAAGAGTTGGGTTTCTGACTCGGGGTGCTTTATCACATGTGTCCTAGGAAGGAATATTTTGAGACTTTGGCTCTAAAAGAAGGAGAAGTTGTTTGACTCAGAAATAACAAAGCTTGCAAAGTCCAAGGCATGGGACCCGTTCATCTAAAGATGTTTGATGGTCGTGAATTCTTTCTAAGGGATGTGAGGTTTGTTCCCGAATTAAGCGAAATTTAATTACCCTAAACATGTTTGATAGTCTAGCTAGGCTATTGCACTAGAATTGAGCATGTGGTTTGTAAAATTTTGTATGGTGCATTAATTACGGTTAAAGAGTCTAAGATGAATGATTTATACATTTTTTATGGTTCCGAAGTATTTGGTAATGCATTGTTAGATCTTCCATTTGTTTAAGGTTATGTCTTGTGAAGTAACAAAATGAATACAATTGCAAAAAAATGTTTAGGCAGCAGCGACCAAATCCACAAAAACCACCACTCCAAAAACCAGTACAGTTGAAGCAAGAAACTATCAAAATTACAAAACCATAAAATATATATTTAAAGGTATATGAGAATCCAATGTACTCCAAAATCTCCCACACCTGCTGCTAACAAGATAAAACCTGAACCAATTGAATGCCTCGAGTGCTTCCGAAAAAGCACCTCCAGTTGATGATGTACCAATGAGAAAACATGAATCAATCACTTACATAAAGATCACCTCCAATTGATGATGTAGCAATGAGAAAACATGTACCAAACACTAACAGAAAGATCTGTGGCTGAGTTGAAATATCTGACTATATGATGAATATTGGAGTGATTAGTTAGTGTTGCTTCTAAGTTGGGCGATTGAAATGTATGGTTAGAAGTTTTGTTTGATATGGTTTGTCAAAGATGTACAATTCCCTAATTCATTAATTATAGGGTTAAATATATTTTTGTCCTACAAATATCTCAACGTTTCGCTTTAGTTTCCAAAAATTTGATTTGACTTTTAATCCTAAAAAGTGAAGCTGAAGTCGTTTATTTATAAATTCTAAAAAAGTATATTTTCGTCGGACGAGTTGCTTGCTTGTCAAGCGGATGGACATTTCTTCACCTTGAAGTCTTTGCCAGCACATCCACGTAATTCCCTAATCTGTCATTGTTCACTAGGCGAAATGAGATGTGCTGCGGCAAATTTGCCTTGTTGCATGACGCCTAATCTCTTTGTTAATTCGACAGGCTGCTAGGTTGGCTCGCCAGGCAAATTGCTTGACATTCATCTTGTTAGATTATTTTCTCTGGCCTTTCATTCTTTCCTCTTAAAATACTACAAAATGTATTGAGAAAAGGGTGAAAGTGCAAATAATTTATTAATGACCCCTCTTTTTAACAATTACACAAAAGGTAGGTTTTCATAAGGTTTCTTGCAATTGTGCAAAAAAAAAAAATGTTTCTTGCAAAATAAGTTACTTTATACTTTAAAATACAAAAAAAAAAAAAATCACAAAATTTTGGCACTTATCGGTTACTCATCGCTCCTTTATGCTAGTGGCGCTATAAATAGGGAGTGTGAGTATAGTGTCTCATTGTCCAAATTCTACTACTCATATATTTTTTATTTTTTTTTACAAAAGCAAAATGATATTCATTCATTCAAATTGATAGAATACATCAGAGACAATAACATGATCAATATCGCTAAAAACGTAAAGGGTGAATCTGCGAAAAAACTCACAGCACCCAAGTTAATAGCATACAGCGGCAAAATGCCTACAAATAATATGATAAAATCTAAATCACCAGAATACTCATGTTTTTGGATCTGCAACGTTGACGCCCAAATCATTGATTGAATTTGTGATTGTCTGAAGTTGATCTTTCAATAGGAACCAAACGAACACCACACAACAAGATGCGATATCAAACAATGTCGCACTCAGACGACGAAATCACGAAGAAAAAAATAACACAAAAGGAAAAACTTGATATATGTGGAAATCACTTATTTAGATTGAAATAAAGGAAAAATAGATGCAGAGGGGTTGATACTAGGTCAAAAATTGACCTAAAATCACCCCTCCTTGATGAGTGAAAGAGGAAGAGAACTTAGAGAGAAGGTGGAGTTTCTCTCACTAAAAAACTATTTGATTGAATTAGTAAATGATTGGAAGGAAATATGCGAATACTACTCACATACTTGTCATTAGACTCGAGAACGAATCGTTCGACCCTTATTCAATTGATATTTTCTTTGCCTAACCTTGCATCGACTGGGGAGAAACTAGCATTATCCTCTAATTGTCTATCTATCGATTTCGACTAACAAAATAATTAGTGTTAGGTATAAATACGCCCTGACAATTTAAAATGGAGTCTAATGCGAAGAGTTTTAAAATGAATTATCAGTAGTCCCCCTGGTTATAATACAGATGCAAGCCATTATAATTGAGAATATTCTGACAACCTTACAACTTTTTTATAATTTTTATTTCTTGTAATAAAGTATTTTAACAACATACTCCAAGAATGTCCCCCCTTCTAACTACAGACAAAACAGAGGCTAAAAAATGGTACCACTTGCTTGAAGGAGGAGTAGAAAAATGAAGTCAAAGTAGAAAATTGAAGCTTCTTCGTTTTGCTTGAAGAATCATGCATTTCGAGTTAGTGCTGCTGATCAAGGGATTATCCAGGTAACAGAAGCTATTTTAATTAATTAATTAATTAATTAATTAATGCTGATATTTTAATCAATAAATCTTTTATTAATTATTCAGAATCAGAACCAAATTCTTTTTGTTGGATGGATCATGTAAACATTCATTAATTTTAGCTTCTTAGTTTGAAATGATCTTCAATTTTGTGATTCTAGTACGGTTACAGCTAGAAGATGTGTTGAATTGTGATGTAGAAAGAATATGATGAAATTTCTTGTGTTGAATTACTGTCATACCAAACCAATTATATAAAAAACCATAAATACTTGAAGAGATTAATAACGACTAACTCAAAAAAAATTACCAAACAAATTAAATTGTTATGAGTATAAATGGATTTCGATCACTTGAAGGTCTCGAGTTTGAGCCTTGTGGACGAAAAAAAGTTGAAGGTCTCAAATGTTCAAGTCTTGTGTATGAAGAAAAAAGACCAAAAGGGGAAATCACACTATAAGGGGCTAGCTAGGTTCTCCAGTAGACATCAGTTATTGACAAAGCTGATCGATTCGAGTTTATACTTAGCCATAAATGTTGATAGTGTCTTTCAATTTATTATTTTAAAACACTGATACCATTCTTCTCCTTTCTTTCTTTTTTGATCTTTAAAAAGACTTGTCTTTGGTTTTCATTTGAGTGGTGAATTCTCATTAACAAATTCGGCAGAATATCAAGAACCAAAGATATCTTGTTAGTGGAGATTGACATCAATGACCTGTAAAAGCCGTTCAAGTCGTTCCTTTTTACTTGCTGAAAATTTGCACAATTTAATCTTGTAATCTGTCACAGAGTGCGAAAATAGGTTAATTAGTATATCATCAACCACAGTAACCTACAGCGTAGCCTGCCGTAATTTGCATAAATTGTCGAATTGCCGCAATATCATCTTGCACCACTTTACTTAAAATAGGATGGGGATGCACTTCCACAGGGGTTTCTGGAACTGTTCCACTCGACTAAACCCACCTTCAGTACCGTCCAAATGTTGTGAGTTAGCTGGCCCGGCAGAAGTAGAATTAACATAATGTTAGTAGCAAGTTTCATCCACATTCAAAGTATAATGATGCATTAACTCATTACTATAACGCTGTTTTCCAACATTTTTTCCCTTGTTTTACTTCTTTTTGTGCAACTATATGATGCATTTACCATCACCCCTTCTTCTCTAATAGGCATTCATGTTTCATGACTCATTCAATGTAGGCTTGGTTCTTATGTACACCTGAATCTGAACCTTGATTATCAAACAAAACTCTTGTGTGGGAAAGATGTTTGTAAAATATACTAAGCATAAAAGTTCATCCAAGAAAAAATGTCCAACAGTTATAGAAGAGCTATGTCATCAATTTTCTCTTGAAGAACTTAGGAAATCAACCAATAACTTTGCTGAAGATCGAAAAATTAGAAAATCACCATTCAGTATAGGGTACAAAGGTTATCTCAAACATAATTGTGAAACTGAGTATCCAATAGCAGTGAAGCGGATGAGAAATTTATCGGAAGAATGGAAGTTCAAGAAGGAAATTGAACTCCACTGCAAGCTTCATCACCCGAATTTGACGTCTTTTATAGGATTCTGTAACCATAAAGATGAGAAAATTCTTGAGTATGAGTACATGTTAAATGGATCTTTGTATGATCAGTTACGTTCAAGGGATATGGAATCAATCTCATGGAAGAAAAGGCTTGAAATATGCATTGGAGCTGCTAAGGGACTACACTACCTTCACACTGGAACAAAGCGCACGGTTTTTCATTGTGACATAAAGCCTCAAACCATTCTTTTAGATAAGAATATGGTACCAAAACTCTCACATCTTGGATTTTCTTTACAAGGGAAGCTTTCTAAGTCAAATCCAAAACCAGTTAAAGTTGACATCCTTATCGGTAATTTCTTTCATTTTATTTTAGTGAACACTCAAATGAGTTATGCGCTTCGAGTAGAAACTGTTGTATCATTTCTATGATGAAAAGTGTCACTTTTTATCAACTCTTTCAAGTCTTGTCTATTTTAAATAGAGTTTGAGTTTTTCTCAATAAAACGTCCTCACGCCCAATACTATTGAACTTGGTGCATGGAGTGTGTTTTTATTTTATCTGTTTATAATGTCTAGGTACCACTCTTCATTAACTTTTTTCGAGTATGATACTTTGATCTCTATTAATGTTAGACTAAAGTTTACCCTATATACGCTTGGGTTTTGTTGACAGGTACATTGTTTTACATGGCACCAGAGTATGTCCGAACCAATACTTTCACAGATAAATGTGACGTTTACTCCTTTGGTATGGTTCTACTTGAAGTAGTATGTACAAACTACAAACATACCATCTTTGATAAGATGAACATATTAGATAATCCAAATATGTTTTTAGAACGGCCGATTGAAGCAGCTAAATTTTTGGAGAGGTTTACAGCTTATGAGATTATTGATCCCATTCTCATGAGATTGATTGCGCCGCGGTGTTTGAAGGTGTTCATGGATGTCATGAAAAAATGCTTGAATATAAAACCAAACGAAAGACCATCAATGGGTGAGGTTGAGGTTGAACTCGAGCTTGCTCTCGCACTACAGGAGGAAACAGATGATGGGAAAATTAATGGAGGTTGAACTTGAGTAAGCTCCCATTTGGGTTGAAAATGTACAGATGATAGTTCTTTGGCTTGTGGTTGCCAAATACAATTCTCTGAATGAAAAAAGAAAATAAAATATATAATTTCCCTTTCCCTACATTCCTGTTAGGACGAGAGTTTCAATTTTGATTATACGAGCATTTATTTATGATATATGTCAAACATAAAATAATCTATGAATGGTTGTTTGTAGTTCTTATTGTGGCTATTTTTTTCACAGCAAATCTTTCAACCAAATGCTATAACTTGCAAGTATAGCCTCTTAAATGTTGGACCTACTCAACGGCTCCATGCATGCTAACCACAAGCAAAGTCATCACTGAAATGGTAAACATACATACTTTAAGAAAAGGAGAATATTTTACATGAAAAATAAATTATTGCAATTTGTTGTATGTGCCATAGGATGCTTTGACGATAACCATGCATTGAGTAAAAGGGAAGGGGGGAGCAGAAAAAAGAGTTGAACTACCAAATAGGGAGGAAATGTAAGAAAATTGCTCATCTCTTAACAGGCTCACTCCCACATGAACTTCCTTTTCCACGAAACTTAAGTCACGTTCGGTAGCATCACCGTGACTTAAGTCATGTTGAGCAATGTGAGTTAAGTCACGTAGGTACAAAGCCAACGTGACTTACCTCATTTTTGTTTTATGTAAGTTAAGTTTTCATCAATTTTGTATAAAGATGCGATTTTTTAAAGACTCCAAACATACAATATGTTATGTTTATTTTTTAAAAGCATGTCTTAGAAACAACAATAACAACAATTCTTTTTTTTTTTGTCAAGTAGTCTAATGGCTAGAGCTCACACAATTTAATTGTGGAGAAGTGGAGTGTCCGGGGTTCGAACTCCAGCCCCTGCATATAAAATGCAATATCCCTACCAACTGAGTTAAGCTCACGGGGATACAATAACAACAATTCTATCATGATCCAAAATAAATCATAACAAAAAATACACAAGTACACGTAATAAATTCCAAAATTAATAGAATACGACAAATTTATTTAGTTATAATTACATTATTGAGGCATTTTATCATACACCTAAGAGTGTATTTGGATGGAAGAATGTTTCGAGAGAATGTAATGTTTTGAGGGAATTCAAATATTTTGATGTGAATTCTATTGTTTGGATAATAATTTGAAGAATTTTTAAAATGATGGAAATTTATGAAGTATTTTGTTCAAGTTAAATTTAAAGAATTTCAAATGACACCTAATAGTTAAGAATTTCAAAATTCTTCATTGTTATAATTTTTCAAATTTTGCAATTTGGTCCTCAAATTTGCCATAATTTTCAATTACAAATTGACCCCTAATTTCAATTTTCAGATTTGGCCCAAAAAAATTAAAATTTATAAAAGTTGCCAAAAAAATGACAATGAAATTTTTTATTACTTCATCCAAACAAAAATATTGAGAAATGAAAGTAATTTAATTGAATCATTTAAATTGCTTAGAATTCTAAATTCTTTAAAATTTCTCAATTACCTCATCCAAACACACTCTAAAGTTCAACATAAAATCTAACAATTTCTAACTCTAACCTACTGTCAAACTTACTCTAATCAACATCTAACAATTTCTAACTCAATTTACCATTAACAATTCAAACATGCAAATTCTACCCTAAAATTATGAAATTTCATACAAAAAATCTAATGAATGTTAGGGAATATAATACCTTTATTTCTTTTAATGAAAGAGATATTAAAGAAAGCATTGATGCATGCAAAGGAAGTGTATTAGGAAAAGTTCTAACAGAAAATTATTTACTTGAAGCATTGTCTAATTATCAAACATTTGGTTCAATCTTACGGCACGACTAGTACTACGCTTCATATACTCTTGATTTAAGTAATTGTTTAGCCGACATTAAACAGAGAAATAAATATACGCCTAGTTAAGGAAGAACTCCAAAATCTAGACCTGTTTCACCATTTTTCACAAGTTCGGTTGTTTAACTCCATCTTAAATCAACCTGCCACCTCTCTTAAAAAATCACCAGGGATACTTCATAACCACAGATTAAACACACTACACTAGATGTTTCAACAATTTAATTTCAGCATGAAGTGCGTGTATTTGCATATGTCAAAAGAAAACTATATCTATCGGATAGTAGTAGAAAAGCAAATAGACGAAGGAGGAGAGTGTGAGGCTGGAACTGAGGGACAGTGATGATTTGGGGGGTAATGAGGAGGTGGGAATGGCGGCCGAGCCTATTGATGAGGGCGGCGATGTGGCCAGAGGGAGAGGAGTGCGAATCAGACAGGTTCAAGGGTCAGTTTAGCTTGTCTACGCCGATGTCGGGTTTGCGGTTGTTAACTAATAGTCATGGTGAAGTCGTCCCGGAAACGCAACTTGCTGTAGGTGTGGCGGGTGGTGAAGCTATGGAGGTGCTTGCGACGGAGAAAATGCATGGAATTCAGAAGAAGTGGGGTATTCTTTTACTATGGAAGATGGCTCGATTTCGTAGAAACTTGTGGTGTTGGAACGTGTGGATGTGAAGAAGAAAGTTCAAGGGAGAGTAAATGTTGATCAATGATTGTATCGACATTTAATGGTAGAGGTTTGGGTGGGAGGGTGAAGAAAAGTAAAATCCGGAATTTGATTAGGCAAAATAAGGTGGAGATTTTGGCAATTCAAGAGACTAAGTTAGAGGTTATAACCCCTTCCTTGTGTTATAATCTCCGTGGACTTTTTGCCCGTCAGTGGAAAATAGTGGTGATATCCTTTCCTTATGGAGTAAGTTGAGTGTGAATGCTTTATTTACTTTCCAATGGGAGGGGTGTGTGGGGGTTTATTTAGAGTGGGGAGTGTTGAAGCATAGATGTGTTTTGATAAATGTTTATGCGAAATGTGATATGGCGTCCAAGAGAAGAATGTGGGAGAGTATTGCGGAGGATCGGAGGACGAGAGGGGGAGGTGCTTGGTGTGTTTTGGGGGATTTTGACTTGGTTCTTCGGAGGGATGAAAGACGGGGTGTTAATAAGGAGGTATCTTTGACTCAAGTTTTATAGATGCTCCTTTTTAATAATTTTTTGGGGGAGACGGAGTTGGAAGATTCAAATGTTCTTGGTCGAAGGTTTACTTAGTATCATGCTAATGGGCGCTCAATGAGTCGGATAGATCGTGTTCTTCTATCGTTGGAGTGGTCTCATTTGTGGGGGGAGACATCTCTTTGGGTTCTCCCTAGAGATGTTTCGGATCATTGTTCATTTGTTAAAAGTGGGAGGGTGGGATTGGGGCCGAAACATTTCCGCTTTAATAATTTTTGGCTAAAAATTCGGGAGTTCAAAGGTGTGGTGGAGGAGGCGTGGAGAGGTCAAAATGTGAATGGTTGGATGAGCTTTGTGTTGAAAGAAAAATTAAAAGGGCTTAAGGTTAAGATCAAAGAGTGGAATAAGAAGGTGTACGGGGGGATGGAGGAGAGGGTGGAGAATCTAATGGTCGGTATTAGGGGCTTGATGAAAAGGGGGAGGAAAGTGGGTTGAGTGACTTGGAAATCCAAATTCGTAAAGAGAAGATTAGTGAGATTTGGAGGCTCCTTAAGGCTAAGGATGTGATGGTGATGCAAAGGTCTAGATCCAAATGGCTTAAGAAAGGGGATGCTAATTCGAAGAAATTCTCTAAAGGCCCTAAGGGTGAATGATGGGTGGGTTATGTCCCCATGTGATGTTTGGAAGGCGGTGGTGGAGTTTTTTACCAACCATGTGGAAGCTAATATATGGGAGAGGCCGAAGTTGGATGGTGTTTCGTTTGATAGGCTCTCGAATGAAGATAATGTTGCTTTGGTTGCTCCGTTTTCATTGTTGGAAATTAAGGCGGTGGTTAGGGATAGTGACAGAAATAAAAGCCCGGGGCAAGATGGTTTTAATTTTTCTTTTGTAAAGGAATTTTGGTATTTAATTAAGGATGAGGTGAGGATTTTGTTTGATCAATTTAATGCGAATGAGGTAATTCTAATGGTATTTTAAAGTATTCCTAATGGAACACCTCTTTCTCACAACAATATCCATATCTTTCAATGCAAGGAAAGAAAGACAAGAATAAGCTAGAAAACTATTAGAAGCAAATACAAAAGGCACAGAGAAAAAAATGTTATTTTCATGTGCATTACCATGCTAAAACACCAACACAAAAGAAGAAAATGAAAGGAAAAGTTGGAAAATGACTTGTTTGATGGTTTCTGTGGTAATAGTATTAATGATAAAGAAGGGAAAGGATGGTGAGATGAATTAATTAAGGTGTTGCTCAGAGACCCTTTTGAACTATCAGCATCAAAACATCATTGTTTGAATATGCATTTGATTCATGTATTGATTGTGCATGATGATGAAGTTTTGCTACATGCAGTTTGAACGATTTAATTTTTGGCTTTGTTTGGGATTGAACAAAGGGAAAATTTGTGTGAGGAATAAGAGAGAAGAAAGGTTGGTTCAAATGACTAAGTTGAAACTTATTGAAAGCATTCCATTATGAAAAGGTAGACCTACCCAACTGATAAAGGCAAGGTGGTGTTATTAATTTCAGAGCCCAGATGGAGAGAAACTTATTGAAAGCATTCCATGTTTGATTTACACTTGCGTTAGTTAACTAACACAAGAGTATTTTGGTTAGTTTGGTTGGATGGGAGAGAAACTTGTTGGGTGAAGAGCAGAAATCTCACTCTTTTACAAGTGTAGAAACTATATACAAACCGAAGTTGGGTCACCCTAAATTTTCATCACATTTGGGACTTTTCTTGGGTCGTGCCCTCACTTTTTTACAAGTGTAGAAACTATATGATTTTTGCTCTCCCCCCGCAATTTTTGCTCACGCCCAGCATGTTTTCATGTTGTACCCCTGCGTGAGTTAAGTCACGCTGCGTGACTTAACTCACGCACGTTATAAGCTCTGCGTGACTTAAGTCACGCACCACTGGCATGTGCGCGAGTTAACTCACGCACGTTAGCCGGTGGTCAGAGCTGAAGAACAAACGTTTTTTGGATTGTGGTCAGTTTTTCAACATTCAATCCACACGTTTTTTACCAAATTTTACACGTTTTTTGACCACACTAATGGTTTTTATAACCTATACTACAATTCCCACTGATAAATACTCCTTCATACTTCCCTAATTTCTAACACCATATCACTTTCTCCCCCTCCTCACTCTCTCCCTCTCTTTCTCTTCTTCTTTTTTGCTTCAATAGTCTCTCGGCTAGTTTTACTCCTTTAGGTATATAGTGAGCAGCCTTGTTGGGGTAAATAGTGGTCAGTCGGGTTGGGGAAAAAGACATCATCCCTTGAGGTAAAATTAGGTTTGCTTCCTTTTACTCCCAAAATCTTTTTACCGTGGGTAAAAAGAATCATCATGGGGGTATAAAAGGAACCAAATTTAAATTTACCTCAAGGGATTTTGATGTCTTTTTCCCAACAGGACTAATCACTATTTGCTCCAAGAAGGCTGCTCGCCGTATACCAAAGAGGGTAAAAAGAATTTTTTACCCCAAGAGGGTAAAAAGAAAATAAGTAGAGTACTGAATTCAAATAAATTATATGTATCATCTATTGTAATGTATGAATGATATTAATAAAACGAGAGTTATATTTATTAATTTTGTTTTTTATTTGTAATAATATTTGCATTTATTTTATGTTTATGATTATGTATTGAATAAATAAATATTGAATAAATAAAATCAAATTTATTTTTTAATTTTGTATTTAATGAATAAATAAATTAGAATAAATATTGAATTAGAATAAAATCGAATTTATTTTCTAATTTCGAATTTATTTTAAGTGCTTAAATAAATTAGAATTTATTTTCTAATTTCGAATTTATTTTAAATGCATAAATAAATTAAAATATTGCAAATAAATAATTTAGAATAAAGTGAACAAATAATTTAGAATAAAGTAAATAAAATAATTTTGAATAAAGTAAATAAAATAATTTGAAAATAGTAAATAAATTAAAAAAAAAAGCCACTGTGCGCCACTTAACTAACACCACGTAACTTAACTTGCGCATTGTTTTACACTTGCGTAAGTTAACTAGCGCAGGGGCATTTTGACTGCAGGAAGCGAGTGTTTTGTGCTGGAGGAAGAGCAAAAATCAAACTATATATACACACCGAAGTTGGGTCTGCTCAGCTAGAGTTTATGGATCTTAAAGCAACATATTTAGTCATGGTTAGAACACTGCTTTTGGGGCCACTAACAAGTTTTCTTTTCTTTTTTAAGTTGAAAGTTGTAAGCAATTCTTTCATGAAGAACCTTTTATTTTATTCTTGAAAGCGATACCATGATTTGTAGTAAATATTTGAGTAGCTATAGGAAACAAAAATTAGTTTTACTTTTGGTCTTAACCCATTGATTTTTAGTTAGTTTTCATGAACTCAGATTCTTCTGAATGATTTATCCTTATCTAAAACTTATTAATTAGCTACTTGAGCTCAATCAATTAATTATAAAATTTTAGAATGAAACATAAACATATGGTAAAAGTGTTAGCAATAATCTAACTAACACCATTTCCAAATTAACACCCTTTTAGATATTACTCAAATTTTAATGTTAGATCTAATATTTTTTGTCTTTGAATCTTCTGCTCTAATAAGCTTTTGGATATTTAAAATATCTCATCCTACTTGGTGCTATTTTAGATATTACTCAAATTTTAATGTTAGATCTAATACCTTTTGTCTTTGAATCTTCTGTTCTAATAAGCTTTTGGATATTTTTCTTAAAAATAAAAAAAATAAAAAGCTTTTGGATATTTAAAATATCTCATCCTACATGGTGCTACTAGCTCAACTAGAATATCTTATTCTTTTTTGATTAGGTATTTCAAATGAATATATGTAATTGAATTGCAACAAGAAATGCAATAATAATATTTTTTTTAAAAAAGTATTTTATGAACCAAACATGTAAGGGGGTGATTATATATAGAATTTTAAATTTTGGGTGAGTGATAGAAAAATAATTTTTCTAATATTAGCTAGATCTAAGACATCCAAGATGTGGTCACTGGCCAGTGAGGCTGGATTGTTTCATCAAATGAAAATTTATTTCTCAAAGATGAAAGTAAAATAAAATTTTTATAAGGAGTCAGTTCTTTTGTCTTTACAGTCAATTTGTCTACCTGTTTGAAGCTCATCACATCTGAAAGCCAGTGAAGTGTGTGACATACAAGTCAAATATGCAACAATAACCTTCACAAGTTTTTTTTTTTACAATGTATCTCATGCTTTTCATAAAAGTGAAAAAGTGCAGCCCCTTTAGGTATCACAAGCCTAATTCTCCTGTATTTTTCTTTCATAATATTCGAAGAGATCTAATATTTTGTTTAAACATGTCACAAACTCCCACACACAATCGGTGCTAAGAATATCCTCCAAAAAGGCAGAAAACTTTCATAAGCATAACATTTTTTTTTTTGATCAATATTCATAATAATGCTAATATTTATACCATCCATAATGGTGGGTGCTTCACCTATTAAACACCGGGTTAAATAGGCACCCACATTGTAGAGTAATATTTATTGGTACTTATAGAGAATGGTGCCTATATAAGCACCTTCTCTCTTTTCATTTTATGTGTGAATTTCAATTAATATTTTCCAATGAAATAAATGAGTGTTTTGGAAATGTAATAATACAGAGTTATTAGTGGGACCTATTAATAAATTTTGTTGTGGTGTTGGGTTGGAGAAATTGAGTGTTTATTAGGTATTGACATTAAAAAATTATAAAATGAATGATGTATTCATGTGAGGTCCACTTAAGCACCCAAACAGGGGAGCTCCATTGTAGATGGTCTTGGTTATGTTGGATTGAGGGTTTTGGTTGGAGGGAAGGGATATATCGCAAGTGTTTGAAAATATGAAAATCAAAGAATCATTAAAAAAAATGTCATTTTAGATGTATCAAAATTACAATAACATTTTGAAATGTGTTTTTGCAAGTTAGTTTAGTCTTTGAATGTGTCGTTTTTTAGTTTGATTTTAATTACAACCATGGTTTCAAAAGTAAACGGTGCGAAATTCGCATATAGAGAATGCAATATTGGATCACATACATCTACAAGTTGTGAATAAACATTTGATTATTTAGGGTTCAAACTTAGGGTTTAAAGATTACATCTTTGTGATTAAATATTCGAGAGTGACCTGCCCACTTATTATTAATCTATAAAGCACACCCAACAATTTTCAAATATGTCTACCGTTGGTCGATTTGATCTATAAAATTACTAGTAAAAATACAGTATGACATGTTTTATAATTTCAATTAGTTCAAAATTTTTACTATAATTTCAATTATAGTAAAAAATTGGTTATTTACTCTCTTTTAGTATTTGCCACTCGTTGGATTCTTTCATGGAATGGAATGAAAAATTATTTCGCAAAGAAATGAAAATCGATAGGGAACTTGTGCCTTTCTTTTCTCTTGTCTTTGCAATCAATTTGGTGGGTGCATGTATTAATATAAGGGGTATCAATCAATCCCAGCACATATGCACAACAACCTTCACGATTTCTTCTACATGGTAATACATTTTATCTCATGCCTTTCATAAAAGTGAAAAAGTGCAGCCACTTTATAGGACCACTATGTGACTTTGGGTAAAACTATAGCACAAGATTATTTCTTCAGTATTTTTCTTGCATATATTCGAATATATCTTATCTTTGCAAACATCTCACACCCTTGATGAGTTCATTTTTTTAATCAATGAGGAGTTTGTGAAAATAAAATTTTCAAAAGAGCACCACCCAACAATGTTATTTCAATTTCCTTAGAAAAAAGAAAAAAATATCACATTAATGATTTCATTACTGAACAGTCTTTATTTATATGATAATATTTTCATGCAACTTATATGATACTTAATTACTAATATAAACAAAGAATATTCCAGTCACTTTTGGTATCTTTGCATTGCAGTCATGATATGTGGAATGACTGGTGGCTTCTATCACTAGCTAAAAAAGTGAAGCAACCAATAGCTTTGCAGATTTTGATTATTCCAATACTTATGGACCATGCCAGCCAGAAAAAAGATCACAAAGCATCACAACTTGATTCACAATTTATGATCACCATCCTTTTCATCTGCTAGGGTTTCTAGAGAGCAACAACATACTAATGTTATCGACCATGAAGACAACTCTCGGCTACGTCTTTATTCAAAATCTTAAAGAATTAGGGATTGTAGGTGACATAATAGCTTGTCACACAAAGGTAGCTTAGTATGTAAGTTAAAGGACGTTGAAGGAGTTTAAAGTATAAGGTCCTGGGTTCGATCCCGAGAACTAACATGCTAACATATAGGTGTGATCAGATCTCTGATATATTCTTTAACATTGGTGTATATGTGTCATATCTCATTTATATCTCTGATATATTCTCTACCATAGATTCACTTCCATGATGGCAAAAAGTGCAAGGGAACTTTTCTATAGCACTCCATGTTTGCAGTATAAAATAATATATACCAATTAGGAAGGGGACAAAACATCACATATTCACATATTGGTGGAGAGGGTCATATTTGATTCCTCTATTGTAACTCACATCACATTGAAAGTAAGTCTTGTATTACATGGGTTTTGTAATTCATTTCAGATGATATTTAAAGCATATATGCATGATATAATTGAGCATCATCCTTTATTTGTTTCTTTACTTTCTTTTCCTTTATCCCAATACAATCATATGTCAAATAAAATGATTAATCATAAATCAGGTTAAAGCTAAAGTTTAAAAAGTATGTTCATACATTGTGTATGTGGTAAATCCATCATTGCATGTGCATAACTTTTCAAAATATAAAAAAGTATTATGGCAGATATGGTCATGAGAAAAATCATTTATAAAAAAAACTCTTTACCTCTTTTAGAATATGACAAAAGCTCTCATAATCTTATGATGTAGGTCCATTTTAAGAAGAGGAATGATAGAGGATGAAAACACAAAATAAAGAGAAATAGAAGACACATAGATGTGATTAATATGCTTTGGCAATTGGTCTTGTTATAAAAGTAAAGAAGTGATTAAGGAATTATAGGTATGATTTATTAATCTCAATTTTCTATCCTATTGATGTGTTTTGAACTTTTGTTCATACATAGTCAAATCAAGTTTTGTTTGTTTATCAACTATATTTCGATCCACGAGTAAATCAATAATTTTGAAATTATAAGGATGGATCAATTTCGTCATTTAACTTGAACAATGTCGGTCAATGAAGTCATTTTTTTCAAATTTTGCACTACAAATTTAAAGGTTTTATGTTTATCTTGATGCAACATGAAACTATTAAAGTCAATATTCATGTCTTTCATTGATTTTGATGGGTGTTAATCAAAAATATATTTTGATTGAGGGACCTAATTGCATGATGTTCTTCAATTCAAAAGACTAAATTGCTATTTTGTAAATTTGAGAAACTAAATTGACCGACTTTAACAATTTCAAGCACCAAAATGCTAATTTACTCCTCAATCCCCAGTCAACTCAATCACTTGAACGCAAATTGTATAAATTTCTAGGTTTGAGGAGCTAATGGAAATATGTAACATTCCTTGTAGATGAAGGTGTTTGTCAATTAAGAAGTTAATGAGTTCTGGTCCCTCAAGGTTAGTTAACGATTGTGCATAGAAGAGATAACCACATAATACAATCATGGATAAAATACAAAAGCTATATGATGGCCATTATCCTCTTTATATTGTGTCAATATATTTATTCTAGAAATTACATACCACAATACAAATTTAGAAAAATTACATTTTTTTCAAAAGACATGTTACTATAATTTAAATTGAATAAATAAGGACTGTATTTACAAATAACAGTCGCATTCAAAAGACAACAAACAAGATAATAAAGCATATATCTATCTAATTAGTGCAACTGCAAATAATAATATTATATAAAAAATCCAGTATTAGTAGAAACATATAGTAATAGTAAAGCATAAATAGTTGCAATTTTCTGTTGGTCATGTTTCTCAACCTTCTCCTTAGTGTATATTTGAAAGCACGGTTCGTTTGACGAAATTACAGTAATTTTGTTGAAGCTTCAAAGTATAGCTTTACAAAATTGATGGTGACATGGGGTGATTCTGTCAAACTCACCATCAATCCAAACATGCACTTAGTCCCATGACCATTTTGCTTTATATCATTTCAGAAAGAGGGAACAATTCCATATCCAACTTCTGTAATTAGTGATGTGGAAAACATTTGATCAACTTCAGCTTCTACATCTGTTCTCTTCGCGAATCGACCTTTTATACGCGGCCGAGTTTCTGCATAGGCTTTCCTTGAAGCATACCTAATTGTTTTCTCAAATTTTCTTGTCTTCTTTTTCTCTCTGTACCTTAGGACTCTGGCTTCTCTATCCATTGGAGAGAAATGGGAAGACATTTGAATAGAAGGACCTGAAAATAGGTCAATTGTTCCTTTTGGAGGTCTTGAATAGGTCATGGTTGATTCTGGTACAACACCAACATCCATTGATGAAACTGAAACCTGATTTTCAATAAGAAAAGAAATGAAACAAATATTAGTGTGATAAAAAAGTAGGAGATATCAAAGGTTTGTGAAACTAAAATTCAATATAATTTTTCCATGTAGCACTAATTGAAACTGATTAGACCAATAATTGTCATTCTTATCGGTAAGAACATCAATCTTGGTTTAAAAGTAAAAAAAATAAAATTGAAAAACGCATAGAACACATCATAATTGTTTACAAAGTTCGATTAATTGTGTTTGCGTCTCCTATTGCAAAGTGAGTGACTGTAGTATATCTCTGAGTGTAACCTTCGTTTAAATATTGCGGTCCAATTTACAATATTAGTCCTGAACGAGTGACTTGTCCACTTATCAGTAAACTTTGAGTGATACCCAACATTACTACTATATTATGGAGAATCATTGTCAAATATGGCCGATGTAACATCAATTTCAGCAGTGTTGGGGTTGCTGACCCTTATTTAATTAATACTCTATTTAATTCTAGCTTTTGTTTCATATTTGCACTGCAGATTCTAACTAAATTCACAAATGATGGAATTTCTAGGCAAAGAACTAGAATCTACAGAAGTCAATTTTGGAGGAATTAGATTCTGGAGGTGGAAAATTGAAGAATATTTCCCTTACAGATAAATATTTCAATATTTGTAATCACTAAATTGAGCTAGAAAACATATGAGAATCTAAATGGAAAGCCTTCAACACTACTTGTACTTGTTCTTCTGTACTAGTAAATGGCTTCAAGGAATATTCTCGAAAATTGATATTTGGAAAATTAAAAAGCAAAAGATTTCTTATCTATATTGGAGAAAACAAACTTAGAACCGTCACCTAGCAAGAAAGCATGATACTTGGTCCTTAGATTCCTTCCACTAAAGAAAAAAGTGTAAAAAAAAAAGGGTAAAGAGCTATACGGACACAGACACTCATGTGCCGCCAATAATAGTTTGAGAAAATCACATAATTCAGTGTAATTATATGTGTCGGTGTCAGACACGACATGCGTCCAAAACCGGAACACGCTTAATCCGAGAAGTGTTCTTGCTTCATAGTTAAACGGAGTTTAAGAGTTGCAAAGAATTTTAAAAAAATACCATGTTTTTATGAAATTGTTGAAAATGGCAAACAATCTAGTCTAGGAAACGGATTATGTCCAACTAAGGCAAATTAACAACTTTTGAGTCCAACTATGGCAAAAACAGCATGTCAGTCATGTAGAAGGCCAAAGAAATTGCTATTTCAAAAGATATATACCACAAAGGATATCAAATTCAAATTCACAAAAGTATCAATATCAAATACAGATTTGTCCAACTTATACAGAGACTTAGTTATTAATAAATTTTGTCGTTCAAAATAAAATAATACAGATCTATCCAATTTAGTAGCAAGAGTTTGATAATATAAATTATAATCGAAAAGGACAAATTTTAAATCTTGTCGAAGACAGTTGTAAAATGACAATTACTTTCACTTTAAGTAATAATAATTTTTCCCTTCCTCAATACCAATTCAAGAGGCTTAAGATCTTGAATTGGATTAATTTGAAATTCACATAAATGAATTTTCAATTAGTGCCACCAATTTCAACCTTTTCCAAACAATTGCAAACAAAACAAGAAAACAATAATCAATGAGTCAAATAAAAACACAAGAAAAAAAAATGAATTGAAAAATCTTACACTTTGACTAATAGAGCCACCATTGTAACTGAATCCAGCTTTTGAAGACTCAAACTCCAACCCAAGTTGAAAATTCTGTACCTGCTGTTGTTGAACAGGAACAATACTATCACCAACATAGCTTTTTTGAGGAACACCATAATGATCTTGTTGTTGTTGACTATACTCATCATGATGAGTATTATTGGTATTGAAAGTGTTTTCATCACCACCACAAGAATTACAATCAACAAGGTCTAAATACTCATCAACCTCTCCACTAAACAAAAATCCATTATTAGCCACTTGATTATGATCATTGCTAATGTTGTTGTTATTGTTGTTACTATTGTTATTGTTGTTCTTTAGAGGATTCAACAAAAGCCATGAAGCAGCTTCATTTTCGTCCTCCATATCATGATCAACACCTTCATCCTCCTCTTCTTCCACCTCACAGCCGCCACCGCAACTGCCGCCGACAAAGCCTTCATCTTCGGCACCTAAAAGGGTGGCCGGAGGACCGTAAAGGTAACCAGAAATTGGAAGAATCGGGACACGTTGGTGGCGGCTTGCAAGAGGGTTAGCAGAGTGGATATCAGCATCACAAGTAGAGCAAAGAGAAGCGGCATCAGCTTTACAAAGAAAAGCCGCCGGGGCACGCTCGCAGGCCTCACAGACCCAAACGCGTTCGTGCCTCGAGGCTACACGGTTTGCCGCGTGGATGCGTGCATCACACGCGGCACATAAATATGCCGAGTCTGCGCGGCAGAAAACCGCGCATGGGGCCGAGCGGCACGTGTCACATGTTCGTGCCCACGTTGCCGCAGACCTTACGGTGGCTGTGGCTGAGGTGGTGGTGAGGAAATCTTGCTCCAACATTTGTGGAGAGAGGGAGTGATGAATGGTTTGTTTGTCAGTTTTGGACAGACAGTGTTAAGGAAGTTCAAATAGGTGAAGTTTGTATTTGCAGTGATTGTTCTTGCTGTTTTTGGTGGTGTTGGGAGTTTAAAGAGAATCTGTGTATGACACGTGGCAGAAAACTAGTGGTGTGGGAAAGTTGTGACATTATCTATCTTGTGGGTGGCTATGCTTTGTGGTAGGGCCAAATTTTGGGTCAGAGGATTGAGATTGTAAATTTTTAATGTGCTTAACAATCATGAGTACAAGAAGTAAAACTACTAAAAATGGTTTATATATATCTTAAAATGTCATGTTAAAAATAATATTTTAGTATATTGTTGCTAAATTTATCCTATGTGATCCGTAATCGCAAATGAGATTGTAATATAACAGTTTTGATAGTTTTTACAACAACATTGCAATCGCAATTGTGACAGAATCAGCCACATTTGTCTGCGTTATACCATAATATAAAGGTTTGTAGCGTAACCACATCTACGACTGCAACCGTATGTTCCTGCCTACCCATTGCCATGGTAGCATACTAGCATACAAGAAGCCATGTGTTACTGTGTGTCCATAATAATAAGGTGTTTCCTATTCAATTCCACAAGTAATGATAAATCATATATATGCAGTGGTCAACCTCAGCCTAATATAGCTCCTGCATCCACTAGATTTATTTAGTTTATCTTCTGTTATATTGTTACCCTTTGCTACATAAATTATCCTAATTAACTTGATATTTGAGATGTTATATTATTGACTCATTGTGCTACTTCTTTTTTTGGTTTATAATGAATGACTCATTTAGTATGTTAAAACTTTGGAGTTCTTTAAAGTATAAATTCAAAATGTAAGTTTGGATGGATTGATCTTTCATCACACCAATATATCTTACAATGAAAATAAAAGATGAGAGTTCCATACCCTACTAAGAATTTATTGTTCAAGTCATAATTCATTAACTTGGAGGGGTGACTTTAATTCCAGCTATAAAAATGAAGATATATGATAAGACCATGTGCAAGTGCTACTCTTTCCTTCTTTAAGCTTTTATTATGTGGTAGGCTAGCAAACTTGACTTCAAATTAGTTGTAGTTGTTTTGAATTGGAGAAAATATGTGGTGGATAACACTTTAGAGCTTACCTAAATGACAAGGGAACGATATCTACATTACAAAAAATATATACATATTTATTTATCTTAAATATAAACAAAACTCTTTTTTTACAACAGAGTTTAGTTATTTTATCTATTTAATGATGCCATTTTTAAAATATTCAACAATTGATATAGCTTTTTTTAAGACCTCTTTTATTCCTATGTAACAAAGTACTCCCTCCCTCCTTGAACTTTAGTTTTTTTTTTTTCAACTTGCACACAATGGTTGAGAAATAGTTACAACTACAATAATCAAGTTTTATCTTATTAGGTGGAGTTGGCTACAAAGATAAACGACATAGTAATATTCTATCATCACTACAACATATCTGAGATTTAACAACACTTGAAAATTGTAACTAAATAATAAACAAATGTTACTATTTATATTTTGTAACATTTGATAAATGTTAGGTAAATCTTGTGTTATTACTAGATGGTTTTAGTAACCCTTGAGAGTCTAATTTGTAACAACCAAAAAATGTTGCTTTTTTGTAGCTAATTCGTAGTCAATCTCTAGCAAACAATTTTATGTGCAATTTTATCTAATTGTAGGCAAAATGCTAATTTGTAGCCAATCTCTCTCTAAACGGACATTTCCTTAGTCTTATCATACATTTAACCCAACATTCTCAACCCTGATTTGGTTAATTTATTTTTTGTTGGTTCTATACAACTCAACACCATGTTTCATACATCTTTAGTGTTCTAGACCGGTCAAAAGACCATACACATGTTAACACGTGGCACAACTTACATCATCTTAAGGTTCCGCGCCTTAAGGAGCACGCCATCTTAAGTGCACTGCACCACACAGAAGTGCGCCCCTGCGCGAGAATCACCTTACATGTGTCCTCTTCTGTCCTTAATCACATGACGCATAACTCGGAGATAGTTATGACCAACGTGTGCCTATATAAGGGTGAACTTGCTTCACCCACAAGGTACGATTAACTTTTCACAACACTTTCTAGCTACACACTCTTTCTCAGTTTCATTACTGACTTAAGCGTAGGAGTGCTAACGTGCTTGTAGGCACCTTTTGTTCCACCACGAAGACTCATCGCCGCCATATCGGAAGTCATTACCGTCACACCGGAGCATTCTTTGCCGTTGTTGCCACTCAACCGTTCTCACAGGACAAATCAATTAGTATTACAGTTGTGCGATAAGTTTCCCTTGCACCACATAAAATGCCTGAGGTCCTCCTCCATTTAAATCATTCAACTTGAATTTGATGATTAACGTATCCTTCTATTTCTACTTTGTTTTGCATTATGGATCTAAGATATAATCATTAACTTTCCTCTCTAAACTAAAAATGTTTCGCCTTTAGTTGTTTTTATTTATAACCAAAATCGGATGGATTATTTCGTGATTATAAATATAAAATGGATCTTCGCTTTAGTTTAATTTATTATATTTTCTTGCTTTTGGAGATTTACTTTATCCGACCTTAAAAAATGATTTGAATACTAGGTTTCATTTTTCTAATGCATGAAAGTGACTACTTTTTGTTGACTTCTACTTTTTAATCATAAGAATAAGAAGTTATTAACTTTTTTATGTACCTAACTCTAGTGATTTAACTCAATTTGTTTTTATTGTTGTGTATGTATTCTGTTTAGGGAGCATTGTCTTATCTTAATGCTAAAAAGTGATACTATATATGTACATAATAAGTCATGTATACATATATAAATTGATTTTGAAATCTGGTTTCAATTAGACCACAATCCATGCCTAATATAAAAGTAGTACCTTCATAATTGAAATTTTCCATTTGGGACATATTAGACAAAAAGTGGTATGCATTTATGACCTAGAACCTATGCCGTTAGTACTGAACAATAGGTAATTCCAAAACAAGGTAAGCATAGTATAGTTGGGGAGTTGGCAGTTGGGCTAATTTCAAAATGTGTATATGTTAGGCAAGTTATTGATTTTGGATCATATTATTCTTGAAACGGGTTTGAAGTTCTAACACACCTTTAGGTATATATTTGCATTAAATGTTGGATTTATTTTTAGAGTAATACATATAACAAAGCAATTGAGTTCAAGTAGTAAATAAGTTTCATCAAAGACGAATCGTTCGAGAGAATCCGAGTTACATTTCTAGGTGAAACAATTTTTTGCCAGGCTATCATTACCTCACGATCGGACTCCGGATTACTAACGACCATTTTCCCTAAAAACTGGAGGTTTAAAAAAAAATGTTGGATACATATGCTGCAATAGTTTTCAGTAATGATCAAAGGAATGAAACAACAATTATCTGAAATTGGGGGAACTGCTAAATGTTGTGGAGCATATTGTGTGAATGTAAGTATCAACATATGAGGTGGGACAACAATTTTTAGATAAAATGTCATTGTACATCATAGGCACATTACATTCAATAAAAGGACCAGGAGTTGAAGAAACACCAATGAACTTACCTCCAGATCTTTATGCTACTTAACATCTTAGTAAGTACTGAAGGATGTGACAACATATTAAATAACATCTTAGGTGCATTCAATGGGAGAGCACTATCTCAAAATCTGGTTATTAGCTAACAATTTATGTTTGATACGATTCGAGGTTCGATGGTGCCTAAATTTGGAAATAATGTTTTATTGATTTTCTTTTTATAACAATCATGTCACATATTTCATAAAAAATATTATGTCAAATACTCTACTATACATTTTTAAAGTCATTGAAATTTAGATTAAGTAAAGCTACCAACAACATATTGAAATTTTACTTGTCAATAAAAACACATATTGAAATTTTAGTAATTATAATGTCACGATAAATGGATTTATCTTTATACCGGTTAATGTTTTAAAATTGAACTATAATTGCAGTCTAGTCAAACTAAATTGAACTATAAAGTTGATCTAGATTGAACTATGATTGGTTCAACTTTTTTCACCTTTTCAACATTTATAATTATTTTTTAAAATGTCATTGATGGTCAGATTAGGCAAGTGTACCAAATCGTTTACTAAAAAAATAAAGTGATAAGTATAGTATTGTATCTACAGGAAATGTCGTTTCGTGTAAACAATTCGTGTTAATTATTTTAGAACAAAATAATAATAAAGAAGTTGAGGGTTAAGAGATTGCAATTTTTATCTGTTTGCAATAGAGCAAGTTACTTGTTTTGGTTTCAGAAATGTAAGCAGCGGTTATTATTCTTTGAATCTCCTCTATTCATTTGTTGGATTTACGTAACATTCAAGTCTTTTTCGAGTTAATTCACGTAAGGGTATTTGAGTGATGAGTTCATGGGATGTGATAACCAAATCATTGTTCAAGCAACACCTGCTGATTGCACGGTGATCATTATGTGTGGGGTCTACATTATCTCGGTCGATTAAGGTCTATCCCTCCGCCTGTTGAGTTCTACCTGCTGATCACACGGTGATCATTATGTGTGGGGTTTATCTCACTCAGGGGTAATTGAAACATAAACTTAGGGTAGAGGTCCTAGATTTCCAAAGGTATGATGTTTAGGGTTCCTGAAAGTTCTCTCATCTATGAATCTTAGAAGTACATAGCACACTCTTTATCTTAGTATTCTACAAACGAGCAGCCCTATCAGCGTCTACCTTACCAACGAGAGAGAATGGAGTTACTGGACTGATTTAAGTCGTGAAGTCGTAGTTTCCTTAATTACTAACTAGGTACTGTTGAGGCAAAATCCCTAATTAATTTTAAAGATAATAAACCTTTATGATTAAAGAATTAATGGACTTTGATTAATTCCTTGGTATTTAACTTGTGCTCTTATCGCCGGGGAAGCTGGGCAAGGCCCTGTGGACATGGGGCCTACTGCAGAAGTGTTTTACTAAGATAGGAACAAGGTTTAAATCATACCAAGCTTAAGGAAATCAAAGGACATTTGAATTCATAATCTAACACTAAGGTCAGAAAGTTAGATCAGAATGTTGCTCAGAGATCAGAATGTTCAATCAGAGTTCAAAAGGTTGTTCTTATACAAGCCCAAAATCTCAAGAACATGCAAGGTACACGTGACATGAATAAACGTCCAGTAAAGTACATTGGCATGGATCAATCAAGCAATAAAGGCATTTACAAGATTAATGTCAAAAAGGATATTCAATGTTCATTTAAGAGTATGAACATTGATGTGCGAGGAATATTTCAATGAGAATATCATCCTAGATGTTGCAATCACTGCACTTCATTGTTGTTTCACTGTTAGGATTTGATTAAATCAAATGGTAGTCTTACAAATCATCCTAAGTGAAACAAAAGGAACATTCTGATGATCATAATGTTCAGCGCAGCACATGCTTTAAACTGTGAACAGTACAGTAGGTAAAAAGCAAAAGAAAAAGCAAAAGCAAAAAGCAAGCTCATGTCAAATTCAATTAGAATTAGACACATAAGAGAGCAGGTACTGTTCAGTATCAGAAAATCTCTTAAAGCATGGGACTGAAGATTACAGATCCACTTTCCTCTTTCCTGCATACAATCCAATGCAGATTTGGAGCAACTTTATCCAGCAACATTCTGATGTATGTGGAAAAGTTACTACTTATGGATATTGCCCAGAAAATCATATGAAACGCATATGACAAACCTAGAAACTCATGTGTTCATTCATACATGATGAACTCAAATGAAGATCATCAAGAACACAACAATATTCTGGGTTTCTATGAAGAACACAACAACATTCTGATGTTCATCCTATGATCAGAATGTTTACCCAGAATTTCAAGTAAAAGCTTGTGGGGCCCAGGACACATTGCATAACACCATTAGACACCCTACAACGGCTATATGAGCCCAAAACTCTATAAATAGAGATCAAAGGTCCAGCATTACTTGCACCATTGCAAAGTATACAAGAAAACATGTGAAACGTGTTTGAAGCTCTTGCAATTTGAATTGATCATCACTGAAGACTCTTTTTATCTTCTTTGCAGTGTAAATCAATTCTCTCTGTTATCTCTTTTAAAGATAACTTCTTCCATTCCTCTTTGTTTGTTTTCAAACATCCAAACTCCATACAAATTGTAAACAAAGTCTCATCTAGCATTAGGATACTAAAGTGTTAGTTTGAGAAAATGTTGTAAAAGTCTAAGTGGCTAACTTAGCAACAAGGTGCAAGCCTGCTGAGGATTTGAGAATACAGAGTTGTAATTGTTCAGGTGAACAAAGATTGTAAGGTGCAGGATTTAAGAAGTTATCTCAAGCATCATAGTGGAAACTCTCACTAGATTGTGAGGAGTGGACTAGCCCACATTGGGTGAACCACTATAAATCTCTGTGTGTTCTTTCTCTCTTCTATATACTCTTTAATTACAATATACACAACACACACTTGCACATTTACTTTATTAAGCAGATTTTGCGTACGAACTTTAGAACGTTCCGAAGTCAAGATACTAACTTAACTTAAGAATCACTTTTAAGTTTCAGGATAATTTTTAAAGGGTCACAATTCAACCCCCCCCCCCTCCTTGTGACTATTTTATCTACTTCAGCTACCTCCTGATTTCAATAGATTTTAGTCAATATTAGTTATGTCACCTCCTAAGTACTTACTATTAGGGTTTACTCGCTTTCGGTTTCTTTTTGCTAGTTACTAATTAATTACTTCCTAGGACAAATCTTACATACGACAGTAAAACTAAATAACAAACATAAAATAACTGATTAAAGACTTTAAATAAAATAAATATCAAACAAATAAAATAGAGGTTCATCTTAGAATACTGGCCAAAAAAGAATTTGTTACTCATGGTAACTAATAAACAAATTACAAAAGAAATAAACATACTCTAGAAAACATGGAGAGGAGAGAGAAACTCCTCCTGAAAAGCTCCAAGTGTGCGCCTTCTTCTTGAACTACTCCAGTTTTGAACGAGAAATTGTGAATGAGGAATGCGATATATAGGGAGAGTTTCCACCTGAAGTTTGGTCAAAAACTGGTTTTGACTCGCACTAATCAGTCCACGTGGTGCACACTCCATGCCATAGGCGCATGGGTCATGCCCTAGGCACATGACATGCCCTAGGCGCATGAAACGTGCCCTAAGCGCATGTGAGTGATTTCCAGGCCCTATTTCTCTGTTTTTCCGTCGTTTTGAGTGTTTGCTTTCATATAAGATGTCTTGGACATGGTAACATAATTTCTCCCTCTGTAAAGTCTTCTGAGACCTCTTGCATCTTCATTCTTGATCTTCCCAAGGTCTTCACTAATCTTCAGATGTTATTGTTTTGCTAATTTGCATGATTTCTTCGTGAATTACATCAAAAACACCCTAGAATAGCTATGTTTCGGGAAAAATATAATTACAGACTCAAATATAGAAAACATTACAAATGTCCTGAAATTATAGGCAATTGTTCTAAGAATATCTCAAAATCTACTAAAAACGATTGTAAAATATGCTAAAAATAACGTACAATGGCCTGTCATAAATCAACAAGCCCAATCGTAGTTTATTCGATTTAATCATATAACTATATCTTAAAATTCTCACATGTTCGATCTCTGACCCGCATGGATAAATTCAAGGGATGATAGACATGGACTTTCCATTCCATCCATTTCCAAAATATGCATTTCAATGTTATGTGAGTAGACATTGCCTATTAACTTTTTTTTATTATTGAAAAACAATGTCTATTGATTTAAACTTCACTTTTATTAACTTTGCGTCGTGGCATTTCCTAGCCTGACTCACTCAAATCGTGGTAAAGGATCTTGAATGTTGATTCGTGTCATGTTTGTTTTTTCTAATTTTCTAAAAACAATGCAGAGTTGAAAAATATTATTTTAGAAGATCCAAAAAGAGGGAACTTGAACCAATTTGGGATTTGAGTGTTGATAGCTTTCTGGTGAGTTATTTGGGTTGGAAAATACATTGTGAACAACTTAGATAGTTAGGAACCGTTTTGAACAACCTGCATCCAATTTTTATCTTTTTATGTTACTTTCGGATTTAAATATGGAACACATCCAAGAGCTAATATAGTCCTACAAGGAAGCGTATATCTCCCACTTGAGTAGAAGCAATATAGAATATATGAACTATAATTTTAGCAAAAGAAAAAATATTTCTATTTTAGATGTGAAAGTCGGAGTTCATATAATACCATAAGTTAGTAACTTAAATATTTTTTGTTCATAATACAAGGTGACAGAGAAATAGAAAGAGATGTATGTAATTTATAGAATTCAATTTGAATGATTGAAATGAAGGAATAGAAGATAAAGCATACAACAAAAGACAACATTTATAGCTTAGGTGTGAAAGTCAACCATTATATCATATCAAAAGTTACACGATTTAAATATTTTGTCTTCATAATACAAAACCACGAAGAAATAAAAGGAAATGTAAATCATTGAATTTAAGTTGAATGATTAAACTGGAGGAAGATTTCGTGTGTTTTAGGTGGTGTAAAAGTACCATTCAAGTTGAAGGGAAAGATTTTTCTCACAAATGTAATACCAACAATGATGTATGAGATAGAGTGTTGAGCTCTAAAGGAAAAAAATAACACAAACCAAACTTAGGATCTGAGTATTGATAACTTTTTGGTGAGCGATTTGGATTTGGAAACACAAAGTAAACACCTTTTGTATTTAGGAATCCTTAGGGAAATGATTCAAGTTTTCTCTATTGCATTCTTGAGTGAAAATCATTTGGGGTGGAGATAAAGGGTAAAAATTACGGATTGTCTTTGTTATTTGTTGCATATATATTGGGAACAAAGTAAACCTGGCTATATATTTTATGACATCAACAGTTCTATATACTGCGAAGCATGAACTCACGAAGCAATCGCGGCAAAAAAATGACCAATCAAAAGTTGTTATGGGGCGGAATACATGGGAGATTACTGAAATCATGGGAGTCAAATTGTGATTATCCAATCAAAACACAGTAGTTTTGCTCTCGGGATAAATTCGTGAGTAATGGTTCGCGGTAAGTAGTGTTTTCCTTATGACAATAGGCAAAATTTCATTTTTTATCACAATTTTGACAAGACTAAATTATTAAAATAATTGATAAGGAAAATTATACTATTAATTAAAATAGCACTAATGACCATTTAATTAATGAGTTGTTTCCATTGAGATTGAAATTTTGCCTCGTAAGATTACAAGACGATTAGAAATATTTAATCTCGCTTTCTCAATTATATAATCTGTTAAATGGTTAGAAATAAGTAACTAATATAATTAAGTTTTTGTATCAAAATAAGACTAAATTTCATGTGCGGCCCTTTATATTTATTTTAAATTTATTTTAAATTTTAAGTTGGTCTTTTATAAGTTAATCATTTTAGTTAAATTTCTGGCAAAAACGCCCATGTGGATAGTAGATATGCACACCTAAATAACTTTGGAGGATGCCATATGCTTGTTTTAGACAGAGTTAACTCAAAATTTGATATAAAAGACAAGTTTACATTAACATTAGTAACATAAGAAACTACCTAGAACTTTTTAAACGTATAAGTTTAACTTAAAAGATAAATAAATGTAAGTGACTATACAGTCAAACCTATATAGCTAGTTGAAAGCCCAAAAGTTCTATTGGTAAATGATTCCTTAGGCCAAATCATATAATGAATTATAGAGTTAATCGTTTAAATTGATCTTGTAATATATATGAAGGCTGGAAAATAGACTTGTAAAATAAAAAACACATATTCAAATGTTTAAGGCAATAAAATATGACTTTACACAAAAAAACAAAACAACGAAAATCTTGACTTAGGAATTAAATTTTGACATGATGGTTTTCAAAGACATTTGTAAAAATACATAGATAAGATTTGTAAAGTTTCATAACATTTCGAAGATGCTTCGATTTATTTTTATTTTCAACCGAAACGTGAAAAAATGTAATTTTGTTTCGAGTACGCATAAAATCATTGGTCAAATTTTGTTCTCTAATTTTTTAACCAAGGTTCGAACTTAATAAGAATTTTCAATGCGAAATTTTGTAGTTGTTAAACAAGCATCAATTTAATTATGAACTTCTTAAGAAATTCATATTTATGGGTAACGAAAATTCATAATTAATTTGTCCTACACCGAAAAAATATAATTTTTTGTGTAAAGGGTAATAATTATTTTTCATTTGTAAAAAATAATTACTATCCTTTTTTTATGAGTAAAAAATAATTATTATCCTTTTTTCATAGTTAAATAAGTGAAGCATCAATAATCGTAAATGCCCTAATAGAATTTTATGAGTAACTAATATTTTTCATTTGTAAAAAATAATTATTATCCTTTTTTTTTTTTTTTTTTTGTCATCTATATCTCTTAATCATGTCGGTCCAAATTTTATAACTTTGCTAACAAACAAGGTGTCAAGGAAATTAAGCACAAACAAAGCACATCAGCATCCCAATGATGACATGTTTCAACTTTACTTACTAATAGTTGTGTGAATACATGCTGATGTGGGCCAATTGAATGCTTCAAACAAAACACAACATCAATATAGTGATGACTCAAATGAAATTTTTTTGTAGAAATTACAAGAAATAATATCAAACTTCCACGTAGGAACCAAATAGATTAGGATGCTTCTCCACCACAAAGTTTGGTGGTACTAACTAGGATGCTGACCCTTATCTATTCTCTTCACATGGCCTTGTGGGTCACTAAAGGTTTGGGTTTTCATCAAAAAAATGGATGTGCCTCTTTCCTTAGTGATATTACCATGAGGCTCATATACGTACTTTATGTAGTGAATGAAGGGTGACTAATTCAAATTTGTTTTGGCTTCTATCAAATCAATCCAAGGTAAGGTGAGGTCTTAGAAAACAAATCATGGAATCAGGACTATTTGATCGAGATCACACTACTAGAAAAACAAAAATTAGTGAGGGAAATTTAGTGAGGGAAAACGTGAAATCTCTCTCAAATTCCGTCACTAAATTTTGCGACTAAGAAATTTGTGAGGAATTTCAATTTTTCCGTCACTAATTTCCCTCTCAAATTTTTCTTTTTCTAGTAGTGTCAGACAACACTTGAATTGAGTTTTTTCTATTAAAAAAATCATTTTCTCCAATGAAATTTGGTTAATATGAGCATGGATGTTCTGAATGCATGAATACGTCAAATGAATGATTATAGACAATACAAATTAAATATTATGGGAGACGATTTATACCTACATTTTTATTAAAATTTCATTAAAACATAAAATGGGTGAACTATATTTCTTAATAGACAAATATTTGTATATTCTTGTATTTCTATATTGATTAAGGCAATGTCTCATGTGTGTGACTCTTAAAAAGAGTGTTCATGACTTCGAGTAATCCATTTAATTGGATGATCCAAACAAACCCAATCTATCTACATCCTTATTTATTAATTTTATTAGGTCTGCAGCAACTTAACCTAATAATTTCTCTCTAAAATGATGCATTAGGTTAGCAGTAATTTAACTTAATTTAATCTAACAAATACCATCTAAAAAAATGCATCGCACCAATTTCATTCATATCCTCTTGATTATTTTTTTTACAATATTTTGTACACTTATGCTTTTTTTTTACAATATTTTGTACACTTATTTAATACTAAGAAAATGCATCGCTATCATGTTGTTGTTTTTTTTGACAATATTTTGTACACTTATGCCTTTTTTTTCCTTTTTTATGACAATATTTTGTGCACTTATGCCTTTTCTTTTTGACAATATTTTGTACACTTATTTAATACTAAAAAAATGCATCGCACCAATTTCATTCCTATCATGTTACCTTTTTTTCTTTGACAATATTTTGTACACTTATTTAATACGTTTACAAACAGAATACCCTAATTTCCATGCAAACTCGGCTACCCTAATTTCCATGTAAACTTGGCTATGTCCTTATCCTTATCCTTATTTATTAATTTTATTAGGTCTGCAGTCACTAAACCTAATTATTTTCCCTCCTCTATTCCGCTAAACCTAATCCCAAAACCCTAACAATTTTTCCCTCATATTACGGTATGCAGTCACTAAACCTAATTATTTGAATTTCAAATCAGCCTTGCAATTTGTCCTTATTTATTAATTTTCTTAGGTCTGCAGCAACTTAACCTAATAATTTTCCTCTAAAATGTTGTATTAGGTTAGCAGTAATTTAACCTAATTTAACCTAACAAATCTCTTATTACATAAAGTTAACCCGTAAACAATATTTTGCCCTAGATTTACCCTAATTTCTCTGCTTAATTTTACTATATTAACCATATTTAATTTAAACAAAATGTTAATTGTTATGGAAATCAAAATAAACAAATCGCTCCATCAAAATAAACAAATCACTCCTAATTTTTCTGCTTAATTTTGCTAAACAGATAAACAGATCGCAAAATAAACACATCCTCCTATTATTTCCTTTTATTAAAAAACAAAACAAACCTATTTTTTTATTAAAAACAAAAGAAAATCGTCCTCTATTTTTTTATGAAACCTAAACTAAACTAATTACCCTATCTCTTATTTCTTAAAGTTAACCCGAAAGCAAAATTTTGCCCTAGATTTAATCTAACTTCTTTGCTTAATTTTACTATATTAATATATTAACCCTATTTAGTTAACCCTATTTAATTTAATCAAAATGTTAATTGTTATGGAAATCAAAATAAACAAATCGCTCCTAATTTTTCTCCTTAATTTTACTTAACAAATAAACAAATCCTCCTATTCTTATCCATAACCAAAAAAAAACAACACATCACTCCTATTATTTCCTTTTATTAAAAAACAAAACAAAATCATTTGCAAACTAGATATCAAGAATCGCTCCTATTTTTTTGAAAAAACAGATCGCTCCTATTAATCCAATCGTTGCTTAACAAATTATCCTATTTTCCTACCTCCTCTGGCAAACAGATCGCTCCTATTAATTCATAGTTTATTTAATCCGCAAACAGTACTTTCACTCTTTTATTTCAATTACGCTCAACAACATTAAATTGCATAAACTCTTTTATTCATTAATCTCTTTCATTGTTGTGAAGAGAAATCTGAGGGATTTCAGAAAATTTATCAGAAGGTGATTATAATGATCGTTGATGATCTAGATTGGTATTCTTCATACTACTCATTGGTTGAATTGGGTGTATCTCTCACTCTCTTTCTCCCATCTAATTCTTTTATATTTTTTCTTCCCGTTTTTTTCAGCTTTGCAGGTCACGCTTTTTGGTTGGACGGCGTTTATTGAGATATATGTATGGCTTGACTGCAATACTGATGTAGACTAAGAAGATCCATAAATTACTGGTATTGGAAAAGGCATCGAATAAGGTGCAAGCTTTAATGATTCACTTTTCGTTTTGTGATAGTTATCTCATAATTTGTTCATGATCCATCAACTAGGTTCAGGATTAGGTGCAATATCCACCAAATATAGGTGAAAGCTTTG
>Ga0228711_1000499_pt1 | contig 48523 bp, 19 predicted proteins | sample MedpolnodulmetaG_2_FD_177996 | JGI IMG/M metagenome (GOLD analysis project Ga0228711, IMG submission 177996) | Root nodule microbial communities from Medicago polymorpha collected in Santa Monica, California, United States - brown nodules | ecosystem: Host-associated > Plants > Roots > Nodule...
TGAGAAGAGAGAAAGTAAATTAGAAAAAGAAATAAGATGAAAAGGGAATTTGAACATAGGGAAGTAATAAGTGAAAATAGTAAGTTGTTGTTAATTTTATGGGTTCATTGAAAAAGTTGGAGATTATTGTCTAATTATACTACCAAAATATTAGAGTTATTAAAAAATTATATCAATTTAAAATGTCTAATAAACATGTACTTTGTTAACTTAGTGTAACACATCTACGTTTTTCTTTTGTGAGATCCCACAAAAGATCAAAGGTGATTTTTTTTTTTAGTTTTTTTTAATAAAGGAATAAAGTTTAAAAGCATCAAGATAAAGTTACGAAATCTCAACCGTGTTGACACCTCATAGCTAGCTTTCTCTTTTGCCCAAACTCTAAAAAGGGTGAAGAAATTTGAAATAACAAAAGTTCAATAATTTTTTTTGCATGAAAACGAATGACATTCAAAGTATCAAATGTAAGATAAAAAAATTAAACAAATGACATCCAAAAACTAACAAAACAAATCATTGTAATGTTTTGTAATAAATAAAATCATTACATTGGCTTGTATCATCGTATTAGATTACGAGAAACCACACACGTGAGATTAATATTACATCTTCATTCAAAATATCTAGGTACATATATATGATTCAACATTTACTATTCCATCAATTGTAGAACTTTAACTCATATTTGACATATTAACATTTCTCTCCCGATTGTGCGACTCTCGTGTCTGTAAATATATGACATGGTCAAATAAGGTCAAACAGAGGTTCATTTCTTTCATGAGAAGTGAGAAAGAAAATTAGAAAAAAAAGAGATTGAGATAAATGATATAGGTAAAAAAATTGAATTTTACCCACGAGGTTATAAAGAATAAAGTGAGTCGAAGAAGTTCGAGATTTTTGAGTAATTAATTTACCCAAAAATTAGACTTAATTAAAGAAACACTAGCATTTAAAAATTTCTAATAAGCACGTATTTTGTTAATTCAGCATAACACATTAGAGTTTTCTATGGTTAAATCCCACCAAAGACCAAAGGCGAAGAAATTTAAATAATATGGATTGATTAAAAAAATTGCATGGAAGCGAACAAAAAAAATAAATTCAATATAAAAATTAAACATCTACTCTTATATTGGTCATCTCATTTATAAGTGTCTCAACATCTACTCTTGCATCTAATGTGGAACTTTAAATTTAAATTACAATTGACACATTAACATATCTCCCTTAATTGTGAGACTTTGTGCGTCTATGTTCTGGTGACATAACCAAATAAGGTCAGACGGAGGTATAACATGATTTAAAAGGTGGATTTGATGGTGATTTCAGGAAGAGAGATTTATGATTCTAACTTTCTTGAAAAGAGAGAAAGGAAATTAAAAAAAGAAAGAATATGAACAAGTAATTTGAAAATGAGATAAATGATGGAAAAAAAAAGTAGTGTGTGTTTCGTGAGTGAAAGTATTGAAAATAATGTGAGTTATTGGTAATTTTATGGTTTAGTTGAAGGAGTTGAAAATATACGAGCTGTTATTTCATCCAAAAAAATAGACTCAATTGAAAAATATCACATAATTTTAAAATGTCGTTTAATCAACTAAGCAAAATACATGCAATTTTTCATTGTTAGATCCCCCCAAAGAGCAAAAGTGAAGGTATTTTAAATAACAGAGGTTGGATAAAAACATTTGAATGAAAGTGAATGACATGCAAAAACGTATACTTAATATCAAAAACTTAAGCAAACGAAATCCAAAAACTATCAAAACAGTTCCTCATGATGTTCGGAGTTCTTAGAGTGTCTATAATGAGTTTGAACATCAAATTTGACTTAGGGAAACCCCACACATGAAATTCACATCACATTTAAACCTACAACCTTGAGAAATTGAGTATATTAGTCATCTCACTTATATGTTTGCTCATTATCAACTCTTACACATAATTTAGAGGTTTAAATCATACATGACACATTAACGTCTATCCCTTAGGGGTGAGACTATTGTATTTGTGATATGATGAGATAATCAAATAAGCTCAAAGGCACGACATGGTAAAAAATGTGGTTGGTAACGGTTTCATATAGGGATGTCTTTGTTCATTTCTTTCAAGAGAAAGAGAAAGTAAATTAGAAAAAGAAAGAAGATAAAAAGGAATGTGTACAAGAGAGAAATACTAAGGGAAAAACTAAGGAGTGTGTGTTTTTCTCGTGACAGCATAGGGAATAGAATGAGTTGCTGGTAATTTTATGAATTTTTTGAAGGAGTTGAAAATTATTGGGTAATCATGCTACCAAAATAATGGATTCATTCGAAAAATATCACATCAATTTAAAATGTCTAATTAGTGTATTTTGTCAACTTAGCAAAACTCGTCTACATTTTCCAATTGTCAAATCGGACTAAAAGACTAAAAGTGGAGAATTTTAAAATAATAGAGGTTGAATAAAAAATTGCATGGAAGCGAACGACATCCCAAAACTAAAATTTAAGATACAAAATTAAACAAATAACACTCAAAAACTAACGAAACAAATCATAATAATGTTGCGACTTTCATTGGAACATGTATTGGATCACAATTTCATCCAAAATCTCAAGACATTACGAGCCATCTCACTTATATGCTGTTCAACATCTAATATTGCATTCAGTGTGTTATTTTAACTCACACTTGACACAATAACATCTCTTAATTAAGTATGAGACTCTTCGTGTCCGCGATCCACCATCACAAAGCACTTCCGCTCCCCAAAAATGTTGAAGCGTATATGATATCACCATTGGGACTTACGGGGATGTCAACACTTGCGTGATTGGACACATTGCAGAAAAAACAATCACACAAGTGAGCATGATGTCGCATCTTCATCCAAAATTTTAAGGCTTCAAGTATATGAGTTTTTTCTCACTTATTTGTTCTTCGACCTCTAATATTTTATCCAATGATGAGATTTAACTGACACTTGATACATCACAATATTCCTCTCCATTAAGTATGATGAAATTCTAACCTGTACTTGGCACGAGTGTCTACACTAGTATCAATAAAAGGAGAAATGTGAATTATCATTATTCCTTGAAGTACAATGTGAATTGAATTAAGGTATTATCAATTAATTAATTATTTTAATTAGTAGGTTTGTTATCAATTTAAGAGAATTTCAAACCAATTAAGCGGTTTATGAGCTTCTTTTTTTTCTTTCCATTTAAACCTTCAGTTGATTTTCTGATTGATATTTGAATTTAAGGTTTAAGTAACACATGTCTCTTGGTTCATTTCATTCGAGCCGAATTGAACTGAACTAAATAGTTCGTGAACTTAAATCGAATCAAGCTGAATAAAAAGTTCTTAACAAACTCAGATTGAGTTTTAAGTTGAACTGAACTAAGTTCAACTCAACTTCACCTTTACACATAAGTGTAAAATTTGAGTGAATTGCAGAGCTGACCTAACATGTCAAGAGACCTAAAACAAATTTTATAATGAGGTTTTTTAGAATTAAAAAAAAAATAACAAAATGCTTATTAAAAACATAATGAATCAGATTTTGTTGAATATCCAAGATTTGAACTTAGGACCAAAAGGATTTGAGGTCTTAAAATTGACCAACTAAACTAAACAAATATTGATTATTTTTTCTCTCAAAAAAATATATTGATTATTTTTTTTTGACAAAAACACAAATATTGATTTTTTTTTTACCAAAACAAATATTGATTATTAATATGTCATATTATATACTTATAGATTTTGCCTTTTCTAACCCAAAATCTTGAGGCCTAAAACCCCTGTTTGGATGGTTTGACCTTTAAACCAACCCTGGAGTGAAGTATTTGAGAGCATGCGCAAATGTTACGATTGGAACAAAAAAAATCATTTTTCCTTTTAATTTTTTTAGGCAATTACTCACATATATGACATAACATTTTAGATTATGTGTCAATGCCAGAGTAAACATCCATGTCTTGGATGACAAAATGAACAGAGAGACCAAATTGATATACACGTAACAATTTCAAAAGACTTTATCATCTCTTCGATTTCGAGAAGTATTTGAAATTTTTACAATTTGGGGTTTTTATTTTTGAAGAGGTGGGGGTTATTGACTATTTACAAGTTTTTAAGTTTAGGCTCTACAAAAAAATTATTCATTTTTAATTCCTATTTAAATTTTATAAAGATTATTTTGGAGAACTAAAAATAGAGACTATTATTACAAATTACAATACTATAGAGAATTAAAATTATCATTAAAATTTTATGATTTTGTAGGGATTAAAATCATATTTAAACAAAAAAAAAAACAAATTATTATTATCTACAAAAAAAAATAAAAAAATAATTACAATACAGTACACACGCTGAAACTGAAACCAAAACCAAAACCCCGAGTCTCCGTTGAAAAAGAAAACCCTAAACCCCCAACTTCTTCATCTCTTCGCGGCAGCTACACATCTCCTTTGCGACCAATTTCCGGCGTCCCTCTCTACTTCGGCCGCCACAGTGAGTTTAATCCTTACTACTCAATCGTCTTCTTTATTCCTCTATAATGGGGAAAACTGTGTACAAGAAGTTGAAGGGTAGCCAAAGTTTCCGACAAAGGTTACTTCTCTCCACTCTCTCTTCCACTCCCATTACCATTGAAGACATACGCCCCAACCAAACTTATCCTGGTCTTGCTAAACACGAGATTTCACTCCTCCGTTTATTTGATACTGTCTCTGATGGTTGCACCGTCGAAATCTACGAAACTGGTAATCTATTTTTTCTCTGTTTACTACTTTTTTTTTTTTTTTATTCAAATTATAATTATTCTGATTTCTTTTTTGCAGGTACCAAATTGAAGTACAAACCAGGAACTATTATGGGTGGCAGAGTAAATCATCCTTTCCAATGCGATTTTTCACGTTCCATTGGCTATTATCTTGAACCACTCATTGTTTTGTGTTTGTTTGCTAAGGAACCTCTCAACATTAGACTCAAAGGTTGTTCTTACACTTGTTCTTCTTTTTTATTTCATTATTAGTACTTATAATTTTACAAAACAAGTAGAAAATGAAATAAAAGGATCAATATAATGCCTTGTTTGGATAAACAACTTAGCCAAATGCCTATAGAATTAACACTTATTGTATAAGTGCTTATGTCTAGGTTGTTTTTTTTAACAAACGACAAAATAAAAATCAAATTGTTTTCATATAAGCTATAACTTATTTTCACATGCTATCCTGAAGAGTTTATGGAACCAACCTGGAAGTAGCTTATGTACTGTTTCCATAAGCTCGTCCATGTAAGTAGGTCTTGCGAGTACTTATGTCAGTAGATAAGCTCAACTAAGTCAATTTAAACATGCATAGCGTATATAAAAGCTTCAGAACTAGAACAGAAGGACCGTTTAGAAGATATCCCTTAATGATGTTGATTGAGAGTTGAAACTGTTGAATGTATGTTATCAGGAATTACAAATGATTCTAAAGATCCATCAGTTGATACCTTCAAGTCTGTTGCTTTTCACATACTAAAGCGCTTTGGAGTGGACTTTGAAGCCATGAGTCTTAAAATAGAGAGTCGTGGATTACCTCCTAATGGTGGCGGCGAAGTTGTTTTGTCACTGCCTATTGTTCAGAGTCTAACTGTAAGTTTCTCAACATTTATTTATGCTTCATTTCAATTTATTTTGGTAGCTTATATTTCTTCTTCCTAGCAGGCAGTTAATTGGATCGATGAGGGTTTTGTTAAAAAGATTCGAGGAGTTACGTTTTCAACCAAAGTATCTTCACAGTTTGAAACTAGCATGATTAGAGCTGCACGTGGAATCATCAATCCATTAATTTCTGATGTGCACATTTTTACTGATCACAGAACAGGTCCACCGGCTGGAAAGTATGATTCCTTTCTTTTGGTAGATATTTTGGAATATTTCATTTGAATTTTTCAATGTATATTTGATAGAAACAAAGAAAATCATATTGCATAAAACCATAATACCTTTTTATTTATTTGGCGGTTTGTTGGCACAGCTCTCCCGGATATGGAATTTCACTGGTTGCAGAGACTACTTCTGGTTGCTACATTTCTGTCGATACCACTGCTGCTCATGTTAGGGATGAAGATACTTCTGGACTTGCAGATGATGTGAAAAAGGATCTGATGCCTCCAGAGGAGATTGGTGAGGGGATTGCTAATGTTTTACTAGGGGAGATAGCTCAATCTGGAGTGGTAGATTCATCATATCAGGTTAGCAAGTTGATAATTTTACCCCGCTTTAATCTTTGTTTATCTTATGAATGATACTGTCATCGAACAAGTAGAAATATGTAGGGAAACTTTTTGTACTTTTAGATGATCCTAGCTAACAGATGCCGGTGATAAACAGTAAAAATATATAATAACAGATTATAGAAGGTTAAACTCTTTTCTCTCTTTAATTTTTGACACCTCTTCATCTGCCATCACATCCCACCTTCAGCATATCTTAATCTTTGCCTTCTCTATTGGACAGTCTTGTTTGTTACAGTAAACTTCAATTAGTTCTCATAGATAATCACTTGTCATTTTTTTTAATAATTATTTCTTGTCATGTTAGTTAGACTAATTTCTCGGGTATGCATGTTTTAGATATTCATAAAACGAAATCATATTCATATTCAAATTAAAAACAATAATATAGAATAAATTTCTAAACCAACCCAAAATTTCCCCAAACCTGGTTTTAAAACTAGTTTTCAGCTTCAAAATCTGTTTGTAAAATCACTTCCGCTTCAAAGTCAGTTTTAGCAATAACTTGTTCAAAACCTGTTGCAGCACCAAATATTTAACTAGATTCTTTGAAGAATTGAAGCACAAGAGCCACAATTTTATAAACCCACATCAAAGTACTACCTAAGTGCATCATAAAACATTCAATTGAATATGAAGCAGTAGTTTCTCTAATTTCTCTGGAACTAGGAATTGCTAAAGTAACTGTTGCATAGGTGGAGTTATCAATCCAAAACTTTATCCTTCAGAGAATGTGATAGGACCCTTATCAGAATGCATAAATCATAATTTATAAATGAAGTTACACGGACAGAGACTTGAGATCTCAGTATCTCTAGTAGTAGTAATTAATGTTGTCTTTTTGCTTGGATAATCTTATTTCCAGTATGTGTTCCTACGGGTGCTGCATTTAAAACCTTCCATGACATGCTTATCTTTTAATGGAAGAAAAAAAGCATGTTTTGTCATGACAAGGAACACATAGACTATTGTTTTACCTATTTGATTACCTAGCATGAGGATGAACAGGGTAAAATTGTTTCAATTTATAATATAACTCCTAATAGCAGTCACATAAAGTAGAACCTAATTAATATATGAATTGTATGCCTTTGCAATGTCAACATTGCATTTGACCCATTTAATTTTTCATATACATTGTTAGTAAAAATGTTAAACAAAGAGGTATGGTAATGGACACGTTCTCAAAGAAAATCTTAGCTGCATAAAACAGTTTTCAAAGGCATTTTCTACCTTGCTTGCACCACTTCATATTTTGTTATTTTACTTTGTGAAACTTGCTACTACACTGCACACCTTCTTTAGCAATATTGCTATATTCTTCTGTAGCTAGCCATGAGTATTGAGTCAGTAACATAGTTATATATGGCTTGATGTCTTCCTTGCTAGATGTGCTGTCTCAAGGCTTTGCCTTGGAACTCCATGTCCGAGGTCATCAATGCCACTAATAGTATAAATAAGATTGGATATCACCCAAATATTTAATTGCTCTTTTATTTAAAGTTCAAATTTCTCTCATAAAAGACAACAATCTCAAAATTATCCCTGTGTGCATCTCATTAGTCATAATTTTGGTATTTTTTTGGGTCAAATCTATGGCGCACAAGTGAGACAAGTCTTGCACCATGCACAAATTTGTTTTCACCAATGGATTGGATCAAATGTGATATGATGTGACTTATTGATCTAATGGTAAAAAACAAACTTCTTCATGGTGCAAGACTAATTTACTTGTGCACATTAGACAAAGCATTTTTTGGTGCCAAAAGAGGATTTCTATTTGGTAATAAAAAGTTTAAGTAAGTTGGGTCCCGGTTGTTCACCAGGGTTAGGGCAGACCTCAAGACTGAAAGAACACTTGACATAGGTACTTATAGATCACCCACCAACGTGGTCCTTACATCGTCGAGAGTTGAACCAACCTGTGTTGGCTATTAATATGAAACTCAATGCTTCTTTTTATTATTTGTATTTTGATTGGCAGTCTCACTTAACTAACCTAGTTATATTTTGATAACTTTTAGTTAACAAATAAATCAACAAAAGTAACCCTGCAAGTTTACAGTTCACACCATTTTCGCAATATCAAAAACCCCACAATCAAATCCTTGCAGGCACAATTTTGAAACAAGACTCTTATCCTTTTATGTGTAACCTAATTTTTGGACTGTGTCATTTTGTACTTTGGGTTTTATGATAGAACATTATGACGTAATTTGATCCATGTAGCCGACCACTTAGTGGGAAAAAGCTTGGTTGTTGCTGTTGTTGTTGTCATTTTGTACTTCATTGTCAAATACCAACATATTTTTGACTTGGTATGCTCAAATGCTATTATTTGAAGGACTGTGCATATCATGAAATTTGTTTCTATTTTCCATAAGGGAGATATCTAATGTAATGTTTCTTTTTAATATTTCTGGTTTATATAGGGTTTGCTATTTCTTCTTTGTGCTCTATGTCCTCAAGATGTTTCCAAGGTTCGCGTTGGAAAACTTTCCCAACATGGGATTGAAACTCTTAGAAACATAAAGGATTTTCTTCATCTGACGTTTATTATCAAACCAGATCCAGATACACAGTCAGTTATCCTCAAATGTATTGGGTGTGGCATGAAGAACCTTTCTAGAAAGGTCTCGTGAAGACAGTGTAGTCTAGTGAATTGAGTTTGTTCGCCAATTTTGATGGTTATTATGTATAATTTTGAGCATGATTTCAATATTTTTTGTTGTTTAATTGTTCTCTGGATATGTTAACCTGTCAATCCTTTATGTGTAATTTATAATATATATGATTGCAACTATTTACTTGCTACTCATAGCTAGCAACCTCGTAATTTCAGGTCATGGTGGCACATACTATATATAACTCTGCATTTTACATCTTAAAATATAAAATATGTTTGTCATCAGTTTCAGGCGAGTCAAGGGGGAGCAACTATAATCCAACCATGTACTCGTGTATTTATTTTCTATACTTTTGACTGTCTTTCCTTAGAATCCAACCATGCACTCGTGTATTTATTTTCTATACTTTTGATTGTCTTTCCTTAGGACCGGTTTGGTGCGCATAATAAGATATAGACATGATAAAATAAAGAGTTGAATAAGGATATGATAAGATAATGATATGATATGATATGATAAAGAGTTGTTTGGTGCACAAATGATAAGAGGATAACATTTTTTTGGAAGGAACATTTTATTTTATTATGTGTTTGGTGCACACTTGATCATAATAAATTATATTTAGATGATAAAATTATCCTTGTGAAACTAATACATATTACAAAAAGGTCATTTTTTATTGATATTAAAAGAATATTAAGTAATGAAATAATTAGAAAAACACACTTTTTTTTATAGAAAACAAACAACATAAATTAGGAAAAATCATGGACGGGTATAGATGGGAACAAAAGCAACGACATAAAATTTTCTTGATATATGCCGCAATGGAAACACTCAAAAACCCATCACAATTTTATGTCGATTAGCATGCAGAAGCAACGATGGAAACATCAATGAGGGATAAATATATGAATTTGCAGCAACGATGGAAATGTAAACTCAAGTACTCATGGCAAAAATTTGATGTCGATCAGCACTCAAAAGCACAAATACTGGGTCAGAGTGATAGGTAGAAGCACAAAGTCGGAGTGAAGTTGAGGGGTTGCAATTGGAGTCGAAGATGAGTCTTTTACTTAGCACGATCCTTGCTGATCAAAAAAAGATTATGCATTTTCCAAGATGTTTTTTGACGAGTAGGAATCAAATTCAATACTCTGTCATACACATCAAAACAGTTCTTTTGCATTAATGCATCGTTTGGTTACACGTCTGAGCCACTTTTCTCGTGTCTCAATGCTCTCTTGCCGTGATAATTGTGAAGCTTGAAATTGTGGAGTTAGATAAACGCACGGTAGGAGGCAAATTCAACGTGGAAACAAACACAAGCCAAGTCTTGGTGGTACATATTTCAACATATGCAATTTTTGAAGAAAAAAAGCTATTCTTGAGTGTGGAATTTTTAACCGAAAAACAAACGTCTCCTTAGGAAAAGGCCATATTATCAGGACCTTCACCACTCTCTAAAGTTATAGTTGTAAAAAATATCAATTAACGTTAACAAGTCTTGTGTGGTCACTACTATAAATTTAAATAAATTATTTTAGCACATTACTTTGGATTTGTGATTATGACATACTACAATTATCCTGCCGTAAAATAAATTTAAATTGTAGCATGTTTACTTTCATATTTTTCTTTTCAGCTATGTTGTAGTTGAATTGAAAAGAGAGATATGGGCACAAACGTAGTGAAACATCACTGTCTGAAATTTGGTTAGAACCCATCAGGTAGACGTATTTAAGATGAAACGAGTTGATAGTTGCCTTTTGTGGAAATTTTTTAGACGTAGGTAAGGGAATCTCCAGTTGTGGAGACCTAAAGAGATCTCAGCATTTGACTATTTTTCTTTTTTGGGATATTCTTTTTGCTTAAGCATATATTGTAGTTGATTAATACTAATTACTTTGAATAATATGAATCCCATTCCAAACATAAGCACTCATTACACCTATGTTCAAAATATAGAAAGAAAAGGGAGCCCAACTTTCCTCAGCATTTCTTCCTAACCGTTGCATTATTGATTTTTTGATTTAACATAGTTACATGAATTATTTATGGCTCTCTAATTTTTTTTATGGCAAAACGTAAAAAAGAGAGGAGGAAATATATCACCAAAAAAGAGAGAGGAATATAATGAGGGTGAGAAATGTAAAAGTCGGCACCATAAACTAGTCTTATTAGTATATTATTAATTTTCTAACCCACTTAAAGTAGAGTCTCTAAGCCTAGCGGGTGTCTTAAATATCCTCACAACTTAGGTTGCTTGAGCCTTTATGAGATTAGTTCTTAAGTCTACAATGGAATAATTATTTGGGTCATGCTAATTTGTATCCTTATAACACATGTTAAGGAATTTATAAATGGTAAATATTTAATGACAAATATTAATTTTCAATTTTTTGTAAATTAAATCGCCACAATTTCTGAAACAGAATTTCTGTTTTAAGTTTCTTAACATGTGCCCTTATGACACATGTTAGCATTTCTATAACTGTTTTTATATGGGTTTGGACTGCGTGCATCTCAAATGAGAGGAAACTAAATGAGTTCTTTTTCATAGTGAGAGTCATGTTTCTAACTCTCTAAACATCGTGTTGGTCTAGTTTTATTTTCCATTGAAGCTGTTGATAGTCGAAGCACTATATAAGTAGCTAAAGGAATGTATAGCCGATATACTCAAAGGCCATTATATTGTCTCCTGAATTCAAAAATAGCTACCACAACTTGTAAAATCCATCTTAATTTGAACCTTTGTCATTTCCTTGAATTTGGTCTGCAGTAAATGAGCACTGTCCTTTTCCATGTAGTTGTTGGATAATAGTGTTACGGCAAACTTTTTCTCAATTTCTGATTACCATCTTCATCTTGCTTGATTCTCCACTCAGGCTAAAAGGTTCCTCAAAGTTTTCAGTTTTACCAGTCTTACCCCGGACAAAACTTCCATCATCGATAACATGTGCACTTTTCTTGTCTGCCAGATCACATATATTATTAATTATTCTAAAATGATTCTATAGAATTACTTCCCATGTCTAATAAAAGGTTTCATTCGTGTGCAAAGCAAAACAATAAAACTATTTTATTGATTTTTTGTTTTAATAATCCAATCAATCACTAGAAAAATATTCCAAAGGACATGGACCGAACAATGGAATCTTTGATGAACCAATAAAAAGTCTTTTATTGGACTAAACAAAAAAACAATCCTAGTAGTCAACTTTCCCTCTCAAGCACCCATCATCCTTATGAAGAAAATTCTCTCTAAAGGTACATAGGGAATAAGCCTAGGCTAAGGGAACAAGAGGCTAATCATCTTATAATAATCAATAGCAATATTGCAATCATAGAGTGTTGAACTAATATTTTTAACATCCATTCTTTGCCATGTAGTAGTTTTGGTCAAAAGTGGGGGTTTGGAATCATTTGGGTGCTTAAGATAAAAAATTTATTAGCAAATCTTTTTCCTTACTGCCCTCTCCATTAAGGGCATTGTCTCCCTCTATCTTGTATCACAATCTTATCGTAATAATAAGAAGGAAGTTAGTTTATGATTATATATGTACTATACTACTATAATTAAGAAAGATTATGAGACCGCATTCAAAAAGCTACTAGGGTTTGAGAAGGTGCGGTCTTTCATTTAGACGGTCTCTTATTCCTTGGTTGATTACACATTTTTTTACCTTATTGATAGGATATATTAACTAATCAATTATAAGTATATAGGGCAGTAAGTTTTGGATGTGGCTTCACCATGGTAATAATAAGACATGGTCACCACAATCATATTCTATATTGCGGTCCGCAACTTCAATTGTAGCCGCAAAATAAGTTTTACGATGATTTCACAAGAGCGTTACAATCTTAGATATGGTTGCATTGGTTGTATTTACCTGCATTTTGTCGTAATATCAAAGTTCACATCATAACCGTAATTTAGAACTATGACTGCTGTTATTCTATTGGATTAAGCTAACCTAGAAAAAAACCTTTAATTTAATACAGTAATTCATAATGTAAATTGTTTAATCTATATAAAACTCGTTTGATGTTATGATTGAAATGAAAAGTTTGTGGATTGCAATTTCCATTCTTTTCCTCAAAAGAATGTGATGATCATTCCAAGAAAATCATATAAGAAAAGTTGAAAAGCTTGATGAAGGTTTTTGTTTTGTTTTGAGGTAAAGCTTGATGAAGGTTGATCTATGAAATTGGATAGTTTAAAAAGGAAACATGTAAGCTTTATAATGAGAAGCATCTCTACTTTAATCATGTATGGAACAATTATATAAACGAATACTATTCTCTATGTCCTCACTGTGTTGTTCTGTCTTCACAATGTCTTTTTCTATAAAATTAGTGATACTCTCTTAGGGCATAAAGTATGTATTGGAAAGCTTCCTTCCATTTTTCACATATATATTGTCTCTATTTGGGAGTATTGCTGCCAAAATGGCAGCTCAACACTTGTTACCCTACTTTAATTATGCTGGTATTTGATAGTATATATGGCATATTAATCTTAGATTTTTAATAATTTAAGCATTTTTAGTTGGCAATCAATTTGTGTCTTTATGCTCTCAAGAGCAAAGTAGTATGCAAATCTCTATGCTTTTGAAATTCAAAATTGAAGAAATTAAAAGACATTCTGACACCTTTTATAGCTCTCAATTCAATAATTAGTTTTTTAAACTTCAGCTATATTATTCTTTCTTTTTTTAAAAAAACAAACTTTTGTTACAAAGAGGGGAAAGAAAGAACAGAGAGAAGATTGGGTTTCCTGTTATTTTCATGCACCGTTGGCTTACAATTTAAAAACATTTTCAGTGAGATATTTTTTAGGAGTAAATATGCAACTTAAAATTGTAATATTGATTAATATAGTCTCGACATTGTTAATATTTCAAATGATTATGGAATTACAGAATAATGATCTAGTTTGTCACTCTCTTTCGACATAAAAACCTAAAAACAACCATTGCTAGGAAAAGTTGGGTTAGAAGTTCTAACCGCCGGTTCACTTCTTTTGGATTACTTTTGATATGACTTCCTATGTTTTGGGTGAGGAGGGGAAGCCCTAGTCATGGAAGATTACAACCAATACCCTTTAATCAAAACATCGACTATGATACCACTATTAGGTCACAAGAGGAGCACGAAAAAACCCTAGGACCATCACAGTGACATTACAACCAAGGACAACCACACAAGGGAATTTTGAAACTATAAACTTATATTGGACATATGAATCACATCTTTTGTATATCTAACATTTGACTCATTCATAGTCAACGCGAGATTGCATCGCCATTACAACCAATATAACACGTCTCTTGACTACACCATCAGAAAAACTTTCTATACAACAAAGAATCAACTCCCTCTCTCCACCAAGCTAGGCAGTTAATACCACCTGTTGCGGGAGTCCAAAGAGCATCGTGAGCAACAACATATTAATGATCGACCAACAAAAGACCGAAACATCAAATTTTAACCAAAAATTGTAAAACGTCGAATATACAAATTACTTCTTTATTATATCAAACATTTATCTAATTTATAATCAATGTAGTATTCCTTTAAAAAAAAAAATCAATGTAGTATTGATAGGGGTGAGCAAAATATCCGGTTGCATGGATAAAACCACATCCAAATCCAAAACCATATTTAAATAACCAGATATTTACATATGGATATTAACCGGTTTATTCATAAACGGTCGGTCATCCACTTTGATAAATCCGATTTTTTTGTTGGATGTCCAGATCCATAACCATATATTTTGTTAATGTAATTGTTTTTACCGTTTTTTTTAACAAAACCATTTTTTTTAACGAAAATATCTCTCTTTTTATCAAAGCTTATTAGGATCTCTTTTTTCAACACAACTTATTCAAAACAGCTAATTTATGCAAAACAGCTTATCAAGATCTCTTTTTTCAAAACAACTTATTCAAAACAACTTATTTATGCAAACCAGCTTATCAAGATCTCTTTTTTCAAAACAACTTATTCAAAATAGTTTATTTATGCAAAACAGCTTATCAAGATCTCTTTTTTCAAAACAACTTATCCAAAACAGCTTATTTATGCAAAACAGCTTATCAAGATCTCTTTTTTCAAAACAACTTATTCAAAACACCTTATTTATCCAAAACAGCTTATTAAGATCTCTTTTTTCAACACAACTTATTCAAAACAGCTTATTTATGCAAAACAACTTATTAAGATCTCTTTTTTCAAAACGACTTATTCAAAACAGCTTATTTATGCAAACGGCTTATTAGGATCTCTTTTTTCAAAATAGCTTATTTCGAATAAGTTATTTTGAAAAAAGAGATCCTAATAAGTTGTTTTGCATAAATAAGCTGTTTTGAATAAGTTGTGTTGAAAAAAGAGATCCTAATAAGCTGTTTTGAATAAGTTATTTTGAAAAAAGAGATCTCAATAAGCCGTTTTGCATAAATAAGCTGTTTTGAATAAGTTGTGTTGAAAAAAGAGATCTTAATAAGCAGTTTTGCACAAATAAGCTTTTTTGCATAAGTTATTTTGAAAAAAGAGATCCTAATAAGCCGTTTTGCATAAATAAGCTGTTTTGAATATGTTGTTTTGAAAAAAGAGATCCTAATCAACCGTTTTGCATAAATAAGTTGTTTTGAAAAAAGAGATCTTAATCAACCGTTTTGCATAAATAAGCTGTTTTGAAAAAAGAGATCCTAATAAGTCGTTTTGCATAAATAAGTTGTTTTGAATAAGCTGTTTTTTAAAAAGAGATTGTAATAAGTTATTTTGTATAAGATAAGCGTTTTTGAATAAGTTGTTTCAAATTTGGATTTTTGTTTATAAAATTTGGTTTTAAAAATCAATTTTGAAAGAGAAATAAATGGTTTTTAATTCGGATATTAAAATAATCCATATATTTTTTTAAACCAAACCATATTCATTTATAATCCGATTTTGTAAAACTAACCGGTTATATATCCATAACCATATTCATAACCGGTTTACAATAAAATATGGTCATGGTTAAAAATCCAAAACCATATAAGTGGTTTATATATGGATATGGTTTGGTCGGTCAAAATATCCGACCATGCACACCTCTAAGTATTGATGACTCACACGATTCAACACACTATGCAAGGGGAATTTTATTATATCAGAAATGTGCTTGGCTAAAAGGAGAGATTGCATGTGCACTTGTGTGAATACATGAAGGATATTAGTCCTCCCCTCCACACTTTGAGTTTGTTGTGTGCTCTTAGTCATCATTTTAAGCCAAAGATTTGACAGCACTAAAGTGTGAAAAACGTAAAATATATATTAACTTCCTTTTATCCTTAATTGGAATTTCTTTGACTGGTGTTTAATTGGAAGATAGAAGTCTACTTGTGCTAAATTGATTAATTTAATTAACCAAACACTACTATATTTATCACTTAATTATGATAATCAGTAAAGAATAATAACTTTCGTTTTTGTATTGATGCTTCTTTTTGTCCACCAAAAACTCAATTTGGGAGAAAGCTTTTTACCATTCGTGCTCTATCCTTCATGTGCTTAGCACCTAATTGTGGAGTAAGATGCCATGTTTGTGACTTTTCTTCGGCTATGGGAAAATGGCTTAGCTAAATCAAGTTGGCAAGTTAAACTAGGTGTAATTGTAGTAGCTGCCTAGAAACCTAGGATGTTCCACTCACGACAATTGAATAATCTTTGCTAATTAGTGACCGTTGGCATCAATCATAGTGTATAAACATTCTTTCTATGTAAAGCTCTTGTTGAGCTATTACTCTACTATCTAAATTTCACATGGTTGGAAGGCAACGAATTTAGCATAATCGATCAATTTATCTTTTCTAATTTCTTGCTGTCTTCATTTTTAATTTATTGTTGTTTAAAATGATAAATGTAGCACGGTTTTTTTAACTCAATAAATATAGTAGACCACCACTAAAAAAAATATAGTAGACTTAAAAGACTTACATTTTTTTAATCGGGGTTGTTAAATTATACCAACCTAAAATTATTAAGGTCTAAGTTAGTAAACGTACACTTATTTATTTGGACAGAAATACTCACTTGTTACTATTCAAACAAATTTTAAACATGAGATCATTTTTGTAAATTTAGGAAACAATTTTTCAGAATGTTTCATCGAAAAATAAAAATTAAGTGCAATTTCCTAACGTATCCTTTATTTTAAATTGATTTGAATGAGGGTAAGTGAAATTTTCAAAATAAAAAGACACTTGCTAACTTAACTTTAATTTTTTGTCAAAATAAAAATGGATCACAATTAAATTTATGGTTTATTCTATTTGGTATCACATAGTATGAAGAAAAGATAGTTTGTGGTAAACAATGGAATTGGGTGGAAATGTCATCATAGCATTCCATAACTTTTGAAAATAACCAAACAATGATATGCCATAGCATTCCATATTTCCATTCTATTCAACTTCATTCTATTGCATACCATCAATCTAAACTTACCTTATGAACTACAAAATATTTTTGGATGAAGTTTACACGTATACTCCTTTTGATACAATTATGTTTGAGGCTACCCAAAAAAAACAAGAGTAAGACCAAAATGTTTTTTTTTCATTGGAACTATGAACCTCCCACTAGTAAGTGCAAAATATAGACGTAAATAATTTCTTATATGGTCATTGTTAGGTTTAACTATTTTGTAGGATTCTGAATTATATAATAATTTTTAAATAAGTTCATGAACTAAGAAAAAATTATGATGGAATCTTTGAATTTGTCAAAAATGTTTAATTAGACCCTTTCTTTTATCCAAGTCCCTGATTAGGCATGGCAATGGGGCGGGGTGGAGACGGGTTTTACAATACCCGATTCTCATATACTTATCCGTTACCCTACCCATATCCAACGAGGATGATAAATTGAACCTCATCCCCGTCCTCGATGGGTTCGGGTATCCCCGCCCCATCCCCGTCCCTGCATTGAATAATTTTTTTAATATCAAATAGAAGTTTTTTTGCAACCCTAGAAATGTTGTAATGCATTATCCAACAATATGCTTACTTTAACATTTGTTAGACCGATTGATTTAGTTGCTCATTTAAATATCAATGGTAGTTTTTATAACACGACAATTATCAAACAAAATAACATGATATATCAACATAAAGTAATTTTCTGCATTCAGGACGAGTTTGATATGGGTTCGGGGTGGGTACCTATATACCTGTTACCCGTCCCATACCCGTGTTTTGAAATCGGGGAAAACCCAAACCCAATCAAAACGGAGAAAATCCGTCAAATTTAGTTTGGTTTGAGCGGGTAACCACTGGTATGGGTTTTGTTGCCATGCCTATCCCTTATCCAAATCCTAAATTTACAACGGGAGAGAGGTTAATTTTTACGAGTTTACATCTTCTATCCAAAACTTAAAAAAAAAAAAAATTAAGTCAAATATTTAAAAGAAGACAAATCCTTTAAAAATTTATTGACATGTATCACATCAACGATTTTGTATAATCAAATCTATCAAGTACTAAAAGTGAGAGAATCTTATATGATTGTGATCGAAGATAAAACAATTGTAAGAACTAAAACTAGATTTAATTTATATTACATAGATCCAAAACATGATTAGCCCAAAAACGTAGAAGCATAATTATTAATGATTATGAACTAAGACATACAAATCTCAACCATTGAGCCACCTCTCTATCTCTCTCTCTCTCAACTTTCTCTTTTCCTTTGTCATCCAACCACGGGTGGATTTTGGCCGTTTATTTGCCTGAAATGGATTGTTTCTTCCCTCCTTAACTTAATAAGTGGGCTTCACATAGTTATGACTTCGTCTTTTGAACACAAAGTTGTTTTATTCATCGCTATAATGCAGATAGTTTGATTTTCCGTCTTATTGCGGTATTCATTTAAGAGTTGTGTTATTTAAACATCCATTTGAGTGACAACTTTTGAGACAATCAAAATTTTACAAAGAAAATGAGGTATTGACTAAAAAACCAAAGCAATAGAGAGAGAAAATAAAAACATAATGTGAGTATGAGAGAGAAAATTGTCACAAAAGTTGTCAAAAAATGGTTGTTCAAATATCATTTCTCTTCATTTAAATTCATTCATATTGACATATTTAAATCAATGACTTGTTCGTCAACGGACCCAAAAATATGAGTATGTATCTTGTCGTTTTATATAAGTTTGTTCATAGTTTCACCCTTTCAGTTTCAGCATATTAAATCAGTGTTGTTTTCAATTTATTCTACTGGTGAATCATTGCCGCCTTTAGTAAAAAAATATGGAATACGATTTACATATACGACTAAACAATTGATTAATCATACCTGAAATACAAAAAATGAAAAGTAGAATATTATGCAACTATAAACTAGCTATGTAGGGCACCCTCCAACAACCAATTAATTTCATATTGACCTTAGGAACATCTTCTCAGATTCCAGGTGAGGTGAGTGAGTTATTCATATACTTTATCTTTTCTATAACAATAGCATTATGTTATCAAGAAATAAAAGAAAGACTCTCAGCTTGATGAAGTGGTGCAAGCATAAAGTCTAAAGATTCCTAACACTAAACTCATAACCCAAAATACTGAAATTGACCAACTCCGTAACCACTCCTCTTCAGATATTGTTCTGCCACTCCCACTGTTACATCGTCTTCATGCAACCGCAATTCTTCCATCTACATCAAAGCCACATAAGAATCAAAACCCTTTCAACTCAATCATTAGTCATTTACAATGTGATCTTCATAATGTCACTGTTATAACTGAAAAGCACTTGTGCAAATTGTGTCATTAGAAGATTATAATATGTATATTTATGTCATTTTCTAGCTTGTCAAAAAAAAATTACTACAGCAAATTTCAATTATACAAATTAAAATAACATAAGATTTTACTTGTACAAGCTATGGTGTCACACATTTAACCAAATGTACAATCCTTACATGCTTACAATTTCAAAGACGTTTGATATCACGTTGATGTTGAAATTGAAGAAAACAATAAAATGAATCAGTAATATTTACCCAGAAATCAACTTCGTCTTCATCTCTGATTAAACATGGAGCCTTAGGAATCTCTGTGGGCTCGTCATTGCGTGCAAACCTGCCACGTACGCGTGGTCGATTGTCTGCTAGTGTCTTTCTACATGCATACTATAAAAACAACACATTCAGACTCTTCTCTTTCTAATCAAACTTTCTTAATTATAGTATAATATAAATTATGTAATGATCTTGATTACCTTAATGGTCTTGTTAAAGTTCCTCTGTGTTCTCTTGGCTCTGTACTTAGAAATTTTTTCTTTTCTTTCTTCCGCACTATAACGACCTACTTTGAAATTTTGTTCCTCTTGCAAATTCCCCTCCGTTGGAGACATATTATTTTCTTTTATGTTCTGTTTCAAAGACTAAACAAACTTCAATAAATTCAACTTTGGAAAAATGAAGAAAAAAATTATTAGTTATTTTTTTAAACAGATTTACCTGCAAATCACCTGTGCTACAAACCCTTCTCAAACTATTTTCAGGAGAGCTTAAATCATGCCTTTGAAATTTTGATGAATCAACGAGATTATCATGGCGAGTTTGAAATAGAAAACTAGGCTTCTTTTCAAAAGAGTTACTACTGAAGCTTCTTTGCATGTACTTTGATACATTCTCATCACCACTGTAACTATGAGGAAGGAATTGATTATTGTAGTTATAATAATCAATACTTATTTGTGATTCCTCGTTTTTAACTTGGGAAAAATCAAAAGCTGAGAAACTTTCATTACAAAGAGGCTGGTTTTGATCAGTTGGAGGTGAGAAAGAGAAAAAAGATGGTGAAAAAGGGTCTAGAGAAGGAAGAAGAGGTTCATCAAATGGGTTTGAATTTTGTTGAGAAGTTACTTCATTAGTAGAATTAGTGAAAAAAGGGAAAGAGTCTGAGAAAAATGGAAGGTCTCCACTTCCATCATTAGAAGAGACTATTTCTGAGGTTGAATGTGTGTGGAAAGTAGTGGTGCCGAATGAATATAGTTCCGAAGACATAGAATCAAAATTCTATTGAATTGAATTCCTTTTTAATGTGAATTTGTATCCTGACTCTGACACTCTGCGCACGACTGCAGAGACTAATTACTCGTACCGGATAGGATCGCAAAGGGCTCAAATCTCTCCCTCAAAACACTTTTTATTGTAAGGAGAAGTAGTATAAAAATAGCAGTTATGTGTTGCTGTGTATGAGTATTTTGTTTGTGAAGGTACACTTTGGACTGAATGATGGTAATCCTTGTTGAACAAGGAGACAAAAGTGGTACTTTTGTGTGTCTGTGTTTTTGATGGCGACGTTGCCAAAACCACAGATTGAGACTTGAGATTTGAGACCAGTCCATCACAGCTTGAGTTTTTGCTGTGATTTATAACAATTCATTCTTGCCAATTTGCCATTTTGTCCCTTTCTTTTTTATATTCTCTAAAGTTACCTGGTGGGACCTTTTTGAATTTTAAATTTAGTAAGAACTGTATCATGTCATCTTGCATTTTATGACTTGTGTAAACTAGCACCAGTTTCATGTTTAACTAATTGATTAATACTTAGTCCAACTTTTTTTAATTGATGTGTATTGGACCAAAATGCATTCTAATGGGAACTTGCAGCATGCTATTCACTTATATCAAGATATCTAGGGTTGGGTCATGACCATGAGAATAGCTTAAAATTGGAGGACAATCACATTAGACTAATAGCAATGTAGGACTTTTTTTTTTGTTACAAAGCTAATCAGAGACAAAAGAAAAGAAAGTAAGAAAAAAGAAAAACTAGGCCCTAGGAAAAAGACTTCTGAGGCGTCACTCCGAAGCAGTAAGAGGAGGTCTTCCGGAGGAGCAATGTGGATGACGAAATCAGCATTGGACGTCACCCCTAACTTTGCCAGGAAATCAGGGCTTTGGTTACCTTCTCTGAGAGTATGATGAACGATAAAATTATTGGTAGCCAATATATCCTTAATGTATTGTATAAGGACTGCATGTACATGATAGTGCGGAGTTTCCCCTTTACGAGATTAATGGAGAGGAGGGAATCCGAGTAACAAGCCAAATCATCTATACCCATGTCAATAGCCATGCACAAGCCGTGATAGATTGTTGTTAGTTCAGCTAGAAAAATGTCTTATGAATGGGAGATCATACCTAAGAAAGTCGAGAGGAAAAAACTCCCATTATTGCGAAAAATGCCGCCAAAACCAGTGTGGGTTGGAGTCCCATTGCAACTCCCATCAACATTCAGAATGGTGTCCATATGATTGTTGCAATTCCACTTAACATAACGATCCTCCGAAATTGCGGCATCATCATTTTTTAAAGCCGAAATAATGGTGTCAACCGAATTATAGATATTGGAGACAAGGTAGTATAGAGACCAAGTTTCATTATTGAGACACATCAAATTCCTATTCCTCCAAACCCACCAAAGAGCAGCTAAGAACAAAATGGAGTGAGAAGAGTTGGTACCATTCCGGATCCATTCCGTAACGCATGTAGTATAGAAGAAATCATGACTCAAAAATCCGACTTTGTGCCAAATGATTTTAGAATCTCTGCAATCACGGACACAATGAAGGAAAGTTTCTTCGTGATCTCCACAGCGGGTGCAGGTGGCCGAGGGAGCTATTTTGCGATGGTGAAGTAAAGTCTTGGGACAACATCATGACACGCCAACCAAACAAGAAAATTGTACTTTTCCGGAGCTTTCAACTTCCAAATCCACGACCAACCAAGTGTACCCACTTTTTGTAGAATAAGCACCATTTTTGTTGTGGGACCATATGAAAGCGTCTTCAATGGAGGCATTAAAATTGAGTTGAGTGTTGTTGATGTAGTCTTCAATATTTGGAGGAAGGTTTGTGTAAAGAGCATGTGTATGTTGTCTAATATTGGAAAACACGTCTCTGACTGAATGATGAAGATCATGAATATCTATGATAGGAACAAGAGTACCAAAAAATTTATGAATAATTTCATTTATATGTTGTTCAACACTTGTATTTTCATCTAATGTGAAACTATTTTACTCACACTTGATATATGAATTAACCACCGGTAACATTATGTTACATGTCGGTCTTTGAGTATTAATTGTTATTAGGTTTCAACTTAGTGTTGTGTTGATGTCAATGTTGAGTGCAGTGACTATATTTTGCTAATTAATACTTATATATTATATACTACATGTTAGAGCATTTAGCTGAAAATATTGATGACTCGGTAAAGACCGCACTTCTTAGAGATGGTCTATGAAGTTGCAACAAAGCCTGTGAGGAATAACATAGCACAGTTGCTAAATTTATGGATTTGTTTGCTTGTGTATGTGATCCTTACTGCAACTTGCTATTTTTGCATACCAAGTTTTCATACCTTTCAAACAATGAGATCTTAGCGGATGTTCCATGGTTCACGAGTACGATCAACTTATATTCAAGACCTAGTGGGATGATGCAATGCTACTAATCTTTTGAGTTTTCCTAACCAAAAACCTTTACGCCGTGATTGCTGTGGAGATTTATGATCCTCTCATGCTGAAAAAACATGAGAAAATAATGTGGAATATCTAGATGATTGAAATATAAAGAGGGGGAAGGTTTTGAAATTTGAAATATAAAGGAGAAACGCTAGTTAAGGATTGAGATTTGAAACTTTTTTGTTGGCCAAAGGTTGAGATTTGAAACTTGAGAAAATAGCGATGATTCAATTCTTGTTGTTGGGCACAAATGGAGTGATGGTAATTTTTTGCTTACCTTGTTAATTTATTTGATATCATCATAATTTTGTTTGAGAAGACACCAGCATTGTATACCTAGCAACGTATTCGGGGTGATTTGGATCTAATCAAAGCTTTGTCAAGGAACAAGGTAGAGAAGAACGTCTTTCCTAAAAAAAAAGTATAGAAGAATTTCAACATATAGTATTTCTTTTGATCCTATCTTCACTCTTCGGAGTATTTATCATGCTCGAAAGGTTCATGACCTTGTTAACGTTTTTTTTCCCCGAATAAATGACCCTGTTAACGTTGTAATTAGTTAAATATATTTTTAATTCTAGAAAATAAACTATTCCAGGACATGAACCTTGCTTAAATTAAGTGAAATGCTAAAATGAAATAAAAGTTATATATATATTTAACGTTGTAATTAGTTAAATATATTTTATCAAAGAAAAAAAAAACTCAAACGTTAACTTTTATCAATAACTAGTAATTTTGATCGAATATTCTTTGGACAGATTTACAATTGACAACATACTTTATTTCTTTTGTAAAAAAAAATACTTTATTTCTTTCTTGCAAATTGGGTCAAGAATTGACAATATACTATGTAAAATAATAATCATTTTTATGTATATTTTTTTTTGTGGTGGCCGGGTTTGAACCCTAGACCTTGCATATACTATGCATTGTCCCTGTCAACTAAGTTAAGTTCACGAGTATTTGTTTATATTTATTATTGAACTTAAAGTTAGACTGGCTATCGATTGACATTCGGCTGTAATTATGTTTGTGCTTCCAACGATTACGTTGTGGAATGAATTATGTTCCTCAACTATAAGTTTTTTAAATTGTTCAAAGAGTGTCAAGTGTATAGTTCAATGTTTTTGGAGCTACTGAACTAAGAAATGCATGAATGAAGAGTAAAGGAGAACAAGAAACGGTTGTGTTTTTTTGAAAATTGTACAATTATGGTATTTGTAGGTTAATGTTGATCCTCCTAGTCAAAACATCGTGACTACATAATTTATTCTTCCTTAACTATTTGTATATGTAGTGTGATCATTTATGTTGCTGGAATACATGACGCCCTATTTTTGACTTGATCTTCCCTCTTTCACGATAATTTTTGTTTCCTTATGCAATTCTATACTGAGCTTCTAAAATTGAGAAAATGACATGTACAAAATAAAAAACAAAGTAGAAAGTGCATGAATATAAATAGAAATCAAAAGAAAAGAAATAGTACCTCGCAAGTCGAGCGATTGAGTTGTGAGTTATGACGTTGATGGGAGTGATATGATATATAATGCGAGAATACAGAGAAGAGAAGGTTATATATATATATATATATATATATATATATATATAGGTTTAGTTGAGGCGGCGATGCAATTTTAATTTAAACAAAAGATTAAGGACTCATACTTAACTCAATTTGATAACTTCCATATTTTTCTTCCAAGAAAGAAAAACGAAATGAACAAAATAAAAAAGCAAAGTAGAAAATGCAGGAATGCAAAGTAGAAAACAAAAGAAAAAGAAAAGAAATAGTACCTTCAAGTCGAGCGATTTAGTTGTGAGTTGCAACGTTGGGGGAGTGATATGATATGTAATGCGAGAATACCAAGGATAGAAGGTGGGTTTAGTTGAGGCGGCGGATGCAATTTTAATTTCAACAAAACATTAAGGACCCGTACTTAACTCAATTTGATAACTTCTATATTTTTCACACGTACATTTCATCATTAGAAAACACCTCCATATTTAAGAGTGGCGTTATAAACATGAAATACGAGTAAAAATATAGATTGTCAAGTTCTATCATGTAACTTCCCTATAGATTCTCTAATAACATCCTTTCCTTTTATTTTTAGGCATAAATAAAATCAAATTAAATTAATCCCACAATGTATGGCCCAACTAACTAAAGTACTCCCACTTGGTAAAGTGATAAACGTTGGGATTGTCGATAAGCAAGAATTAAGACGAGTCTACCCTACGAAGCGTCGTTTCTAAGAGTGAGTCAGGTCAGCTGTGGTATGAACTATTGTAACTGCCAGGAAGCCAAGTGAAAAAGTCTGAAAAACCGGCCAATAAAGAGTTTGCCTTATTCAAAATTCCATTTCATTTCATTTGATTTTCTAAAACCCACCCACGCGCTTTCTCTCTCTTTCTTCCAGTGTCTTCTACTCTACACCGTAATTCATTCCTTCGATTGATTGAAAGAGCGATTAATTTCTTTCCTATTTCGTTATTTTCATTTTCTATAAATTCATATACGCCTGTGTTTTCTCTCTCAGATCTATCTACGGTTACTTCTCCGAAGAAGAAATGGCGAATCAGCAGAATCTTGAAAAAATGCAACTCCGGCAGAATTACCGGAACCTATGGCACACTGATCTCATGAGAACTATCCAGGTCGATACTCCATGTAAGCAGCAACCACACTTTCTCATCACTCTTTTTTATTATTATTATTATTATTATTTCATTTCTATCATTAATTAATTTTCAAACTCAATTCTTCTTCGCAGATTGCTGCTTATCCTTGTGGTGGTATGTCATCCATAACTCTCTCTTCAGATCTCATCATCAGATTATTTTTTGTTATTTTATTCTTGTGCTGTTAAATTGTCGTTTATGGATTTTAGATCTTGGATTTCATATACGTTGACTTGCATTGACTATTCAAATTACTCTAATAACTGTTTGCTTGCTTAATTGAATCTCCATACGCTGTTTGAAATTTTAATTGATTAGAGTTATTATTATCTCTTAGCACCAACTCCTCTCATCAAAGCTGTGTGTGTGTGTGTCAAGTGTTTGCAGACACTTCCATCCAATACTCACACATGCGATTATATTCAAATAGTTCATTATTATCGGTGTCGGTGCTTCATATGTTATTATTTGTTTAATATGCATTGTTTTAGTAGACGAGGAAGAAAAAAAAGTGAAAAATGCAAAAAAATGTTAGATGAAGATAAACAATGCTTATTATTTCTGAATTATGTAGTTAAAATAAATGTGAAATTGCTAATTAAATCATTTTTCAAGCATGAGATTGTAATGACTGTATTACTTTTGTGGTTTAAAAGAAACTTCTAACACTGTGATGCCACATCGAGCAATTTTTTGATGGCCTGTATTTATACTGATTGTTACTTATGATTTAGTCGACAATCTTTTGACAACTTGTAATGTATATCTATATCTATGTTGATCACCAGTTCATCAAGCTGAATTATTTATTCTTTTTTAAGAAAAGAGGGTGGTGGGGTATGTTACTTTGCTCATTGAATTTTATGAGTTTTTCAAATGTATTTGATCGTAATGTTTTTTCTGTGGCACCGTGAGTTTATCAGCCTTCTCATTCATGCGATAGTCAGGGTTATTGAAAAAATATGTTCCTTGAATTTTGATGCTCATTCAGACTTGATTCGATAGTACACTGCATCTGTTTGTGTATATTTGGTGATTTGAGCGATTTGAGCTAGTTTCCATTTCCAAGTATCTCTTTGTGCTTTATTTCAAGAGTTCATCTAAGACCAGCTTGTATGACCTGTTTCCGCTTGTGATCTATCATTTGGGTCCTTGTCAGCAGTGGCGGAGCCACTTGTGTGTGAGGGGATGCACCTGCATCCCCTGGTTTTTTAAATTTCCACCCAATAATATGGGTTGTTTATACATTTGCACATCCTGAAATTGTATTCATGCACCTCCTAAGACTCTCACATCAAACTTTGTTGACACACTCTACTTTTTAGGTCTTAAACATTGATGATGTTGTTATAGATGACAGACATACCTTGTTGCTTTTACATGTTGACTTTGTTATTTTTATTTAATATTTGTAATGTAACTATATTTTTTTAATTAATATAGGTAATTGGTGTTTCATTGTGAAGTTTTTTTTCTTTCAACAAAACGTAAAAAGAACTCAGGGAATTAACTAGCCTCGAATAACCACTACTAGAAAAAGCAAAATTAGGGACGGAAAAAATAAAATTCATCACAAATTACTTGGTCGCAACATTTAGTGACGAAATTAGAGAGGAATTTCACGTTTTCTCACTCTAAATTTTCCTCACTAATTTTTGTTTTTTAGTAGTGAACTTATTTGTAATCCTTAATTAATTAACTAAGCCACATTGCCATTTAGCTGCTTGTTAAATTCAATCCTATAAAATTTATAGGGTTAACTAAAGGGGGTGTATTGGATTAGGATTTTAAAAGACAATTTTTGTATAAAAAAGTCCTGTGGATTTTAAAAGACTTTGAAAGATTTTAATGACTTTTAAGATTTAAAAAGATTATTAAGATTTGTAATTGGGATTTTAAAGGATTTACATCATAAGATTTCATAGGATTTGAAACGACTTTATGGATTTATAAGATTTCTAAGGACTCTTTAAACTTAAAAATAAAAATAAAAAACCATTTAAAACACATTCTCTGGCACAATATTCTCATTCACTCTTGTTTGTTAAATTGCAAATTATTTCCCAGAAAAAAAAACCAATTCTACCATAAAACTATGTCAGTAACTCTAAAAAGAGCATCTAGTGTTAATTACTCAGCAACTTAATGAAAAATCAATCCTTTATATGCTTGGTATTTTTATTTATTTCAGACGATGCTTGGTAACATACAGTGTTGCAAATGAGTGTCTGGATATGGTGTTTATTAGCTTTTTTCCAAAAGAAATTCAATTTTGATTGCAACGTTTTTCGAAGCATGACTGACACTGATGATAGTTTGATACTGTATTTCATTCCATAAATAATTGGCATGGATGAGACAGTAATATAAAAGTTCCAGGAAGTTATTGCATGAGAGTTTGGCTATCACATTTTGTATTTTGCATCGACAGAAATATGCATGGTATAACAAACTGTGAAAATTGAAGAGATGAAGTTACATAAGAAACATATTTGATAGAAGGACATGAGAGAAAGGGGAAGGAGATAAGGGAGATGTAAAAACAAAAAACAAATAAAAAATGAGAATCCATAGAAATCACATGACGTTGGTAAAGACTTTTTAAAGCTAAAAAATCACTGAAAAGTCCATCAAAATCCATAGAAATCCTATTTTTTTAACAATCCATTGAAATTGGAAATTTTTTGAATACCACAAGACTTTTTTAAAGTTGTAAAAAGTCTTGATTGAATACCACAAGATTTCAAGACTTTGTTTTAAAAGTCTAGAAAATCTTAATCGAATACCACCAGACTTTTTTAATTTAAACAAAAGTCTTGATTGAATACCACATGACTTTTCCATAAAAAAAAAGTCTTTTAAAATCCTTCCAAATCCCAATTGAATACACCCCGCTAAGTTTTTCGTTTTTAAAAATATTGTGAATATTGATTTTAGTTTCTAAAAAAAATAAAACGAAATGTTTTTTGTTTCATTTTTTGTTTTTAATAGAATAATTTTGACACGTCTTTGACATTTCTTGAGTATAAAATGGACATATATATATGTTACAACAAAATTTGGTAAATCATGAGACATATATCTTCACACAGAGACATAATTGAAGTTTTAAAATTTTGCATCCCCTAAGCCAGGGTCCTGGCTACGCCACTGCTTGTCAGTTCAATGACCCGATTCATTACTTGGTGATTGGTACTTGTGATTACAATTTTACTTGGCCTTAAAAGGATGCATAAATGTAATCTATTACTTATTACTTATTTTCCTAGTAGTAATTTAATGTTCTGTTGTCTCATTATAGTGCGCCATGTGTATCATACTTGCTTCGCAAACGAGCCCTTTATGATGATATGTCAAGGTAATTGATGCAGTTTCTGCTTTTCCAAACTTCCAAAATGAATTGCACAGTTTGTTTGTGTGATGTATATTTATCTTGTTTGTTCCAGATACACATGCTGTGCTGGTTACATGCCCTGCAGTGGTAGGTGTGGAGAAAGTAAATGTCCTGAATTTTGCCTTTGTACTGAGGTATATAAACTTTTACTTGTTTTCCTTCTTTTTTTTTACATACCTGATATCTTTGAATGCTGCCATGGGTGTTCTTTAAGGTAGACAATCCCTCTTGCCCTTTTAGTCAGAGTAGGTTGGGGTTATGATAGTATGAAGCCTTAGACATTGCATGATCTAAGCTCATGCATATAATGTGGAAATAATAGTCAAAGACATATAATATGACCAAGGCAGGAAGTACTAGAGAAAGATAATACATGTATAGGGTTGTGGTTAGTCTAGTAAATTGTTTCAAATGTACAGTATTAAGCTTGTTGCTGCTGTTTTTATTGTTGTATTTGGGATAGTGAATGTGAAAAACAACAACAATCAATCACCTCACTAGGTAGGTTGGCCACATGAATCAAATATTGTCATAATGCTCTATCATAGATCATGTCTTTATCCAAACACTGACCTCTAAGTCTTGATAGTTTCTTCTATATAGTTTTTGTTGGTCTCCTCCTACCCTCATCGGATCTATACTTTTATTACTATGGAATCTACAAGTCACCTCAATACATGCTCAAAACGTCTAAGTTGAGATTAAACCATCTTTTCTACCATAGTGGCTATCAAAATTCTATCTCTGTTGCTATTGTTCCTAAGTCTAACTCATCTAGACTACACGATGTTTACTCCTGTGTTGACATTTTGCCATCCAACATTTCATACAACTTCACCAGTCTTACAGTCTACGATAACATTTTCCTATTAGCTAGGGCAATACCATTTTATTACATAACACACACATACTTGATGTTGTCCTCCGTTTTATCCACCCCGCTTGAATCCAATGGTGTACATCTCCCTCTATCACTCACAATACCTGCATAATTTGCTTCAGTATAAACCTCTAGTCGGACTTTCACCTCATGAATAAGAGTGATCTTCGTCTTGTGGCTTTGAGGTATTGCAGAGTACAACAAACTCGCCCTCATGAAGCAACGGGAGATTAAAATACTCTCAGTTTTAATCTTTGCCACAATGCCAAATACTTTCAATTTTGATCGTTGCCATACGATTGAGTGTATCGGTCAAATGTGTCATCTGATTTATGCTTGACCGTATAAATCCACCTCTCATCTATCTCCTTTCCTTTCAAGGGCGTTTATTTCCTCATTTATAGCCTTTACCTCTGGTTCAAACAGTTGAAGATTTTTTGGGGATAGATTAGGTTTTCGTCTCTTCTTATAAGTCAATGTTGTCTAACTGGCCTTATTTTTCACTCTCCCCGCCCGTTTCTCTTCAATATAGATAAAATTGTCAATATTCTGTGATTGGTGACCCAATGGCACTAGCAATTGGTCTGTTCCTGGTGCACCAGCATTAGAATGTGGTGGGATCGTGGTCGAATCTCCCGCAATTTGAGTCTTTGTTGATGCCACATCCAACTTCCGCTTTGTCTCCACAACATATGTACCAGTGTATGGTTCTTGTTGATGCCATGTTCAGTTTCAGATACGCCTGTTTGGAGGACGGTGCAAAGCTGGTCCAACATACTCGGTGACCAAATATCGGTCCCATCATAACCACAATTCAACTTGTCGTCATTCCTCATCTATTTTTAAAGAACATGATTGCTGCTACCTTTCTCCTCCTTGGTCGTTACATAGTTCCTCTTCAGCTTTTCCATTGAGTGTTCTAAAGTCCCCGTCTGTGATTCAATCTCTGTTCTACACCAATACTTGGACAATGGACAAACGCTCCATACTTAACACCAATACTTGGACAATGAACACACACTCCATACTCATAAACGCCCATTGAAATCAGTGTTTATATGGTAGATTTTTAACAGCCGCCATAGGCTATTTGCAAAGGGATGTCCGCCATTGAGTTGCGGTACTATAGGCCGCAACGGTGTGTTTATATGGTAGATTTTGGGTCATCTTCCATGGACAACATTGATTGCAATTTATCGGGTGATTGGATATTTTGTTCTGCAAAGAACTTTTGCCTTTGGCAACCCGCCCAAGAGGGTCAGTTCCCTTGAAGTCAGGAAGCTTGGCCTTCTTGGCCCACATGTCCTCTATCTATGGTATTACTGGCTCTCCCTTTGAAACCGGCTGGTCGGATGAATTGACAAAACCCGAATTAAGAGAGAAGTGAAAAATAGTATTATTGATTGAAAAACTATTACAGAATTGGTCACACTTGTGCAATCCTCACCCTCTGCTATGTCACCTTCTCATAACATTGTTCACCACATAATGGTCTTGGGCAGCTGATTAACTAATTGCCTATTTGGGTCCACATTCTCATCCAGTCACCTAACAGTTACGTTTCTAACTGTAGGATGATTAAAGGACCTGTATATCCTTTGAAATTATAGGGAACAATCCGTTTTTAAATTTCCTTATAGTTCCATCATTTCTAATTGTACCTCTTTTATGGTGCTCTTAACGGTAAGTGGCCTAATTAGGAACGTTTAGAACTCTAGGGAGTCAATTTAAAACTTCTATCGTATTAGGATTTAATTAATTTAAATCCCCAATATAGAAACCTGTGATTTTTATCATATAAGAATGTAATTAAAAATCCCTAAACTGAAAGGAAATCTGTGGTTTTAAACTGGATTTGGATCATTTCTGTTGACAATTGATAAACAAGGTTTTAGATAGAAATACTGTTTGTTCAAGATGGAGAATGGAGAATCTGGACCATGGAGTTTCTTTTCACCGGTTTTTATGCCATTGCTGATAATGAACTAAATTATTTATTTCATGATCAAATGAGGATGTAGGATTGAAAATACCCTTTCAGGTGGTGGATAAGTATGTTGTTGATTTTCATTTATTAACCCGTTGTTCAACTATAGTATTTAACCTTCCTTTTTATTTTAGATTGTTGACTTGATTCATCATAGTTGAAAAGATGAAAATGTACTGAAAATATAGTTAAATTGAAAGAAGTCTATTTGAATATGGTTGTAAAAGGGCCTCGGAGCTTTAAGTGAAACAACTTTATGGACCTCATTTGGGATCTGTTTGTAGGGATTAGGATTCCCTAACTGTGGGTCTCTACGTTTGGGATGACTTTAGGCTAAAATAGTAAAGAGGAAGTAGAAAAGTGTGGAGAAATTTGGAGGGAAATGATGAAAGAGAAAAATAGATGAGAGATAGAGAGAAGGGTAGGTACCATTCCCTCCTTAAAAGGTAGTGAATCCCAGCCCCTGTTTGTAGACTTTCTGCACTTCTTGTGCATTGAATACAATTCATTTATCTTTTGCAAAAAAAAAAAAAAGTATCTTTACCATTAACTAAAGATCAGACAGGATGCCTTAAAGCTAGTGTTTTGTTTCACTTGAATTTTATGTGGTTAGTTTAGATAAACTGTCAATTGTAACAAACAAAAAAAAGATAAACGGTCAATTAACTATTATGCATTGTTGTTTCAGGTTTTTCTGTGCTTTGGAAATTCAGTGGCCTCAACTCGCTTTCTGTTGCAAGATGAATTCAACATTCAAACTACGCAGTGTGATAATTGCATTATTGTACTCTCTCTTCCCTTCCCACTCCCATCTCTTTATTTCATTCATACTCCCATCTCTTTTTTTATTGATGTTTCTATTAAATCATATGCAATTTTTTTGTTTAGGGTTTCATGCTTTGCCTTAACCAAGTTGCATGCATATTCTCTATTGTTGCCATGATTGTGGCAAGTGATGAAATTTCTGAGGCTTCTCAAATACTATCTTGTTTGGCTGACCTTGTTTACTGCTCGTAAGACTTACTCTTTCTCAAATAATTGATTGTGCACGTTATAGTGAATGGTCTTGTACTAAACTTATGTTTCTTTTGTTTGTAGGGTGTGTGCGTGCATGCAGGTAAGTACGTTACTTATTACTGGCAATTGGTTGATATATGTTGTTTATAAGATTACGATTAATTCAACAAATTTTATTTGCAGACTCAACACAAGGTTGAAATGGACAAGCGTGACGGGAAGTTTGGGCCACAACCAGCGATGGCAGTGCCTCCTGTACAGCAAATGTCCCGCATTGATCAGCCAGTTCCTCCTTCTGTTGGGTATGCACCACAACCAGCATATGGGCAGAATTATGGTTATCCACCTGCCCCACCACCAGCTCAGGGCTATCCCGCTACTGGTTACCCCCCTGCTGCTTATCCTCCACAACAAGGATACCCCCCTACTGCTTATCCTCCACAAGGATATCCCCCTTCTGGTTATTCTAGGTGATAAATAAATTTAGAGCGGTTTGTGTTGGTCTAGATACCTATTGATTGTTTCAGGAACCGTTGTTTTCTTCAATTTCGTACATTCAAAGCTATATCAAGCAGTCATATGTGTGTGGTGAAAATGCACTTGCTATATAGATTTGACTATTTTGCATTTTCCCCAAGTTTGGATTTCTGACATGAGATTACAGTTCCTATCGGTTTCTCCATTCTTATACTTTGACTTCGATTAATATATTGGTGTTTATAGTATCGTTTGGTTATGTGCAATATGGTGTAATGCGCAGTTCCAAGTATTTCAAAACCCGTGATTTAATGCGTATTATTAGCCTCACAGCCCCCAAGTTTGGCCAAGAAATATGTGCGATAGAGTGTTGTTGAAGAATTCACTTTAGACTTTAGAGTGTAAAATGAATAATATCCATTGTTAATAAATCAAAGGTAGATGCTATAGATGCATTATAACAAGTCACGAGCTTGTTAAAATAACGACCCTTATCTTACAAAAGAATAGTTAGTAATAACCCTTGAAATTTTTCAATATACTGTACATTATGTCCTCAAACATTGCAAGATTCGCCGCGTCAGCATCAATTACATCAATAGAGGTATTGCATTTGCACCCATAGAAGGTATCACACCTACAAGGTTTCGACCTTGGTAGAACTCCATGTGGTACGTAATACATAGTAGTTGAGAATCAACATTGCTCCCAATACTTTAGGTGTTGCTATCAGAATATCAGTTTGCTTCCAGTTTCTCCTTTTTTTTGTCAAGCAGCATAGTTTGCTTCCGGTTTTTTTTTTCTTTTCAAGTAGCCTAGTAGATAGAGCTCCACATTTTAAATGTGGAGAAGTAGGGTGTCCGGGGTTCGAACCCCGACCCCTGCATATAATATGTTATCTCTACCAACTAAGTTAAGCTCACGTGGATCAGTCTTTGTTTTTCTATTTGTGACTTTCAGTGCAACATTTTTTTTCTTCTAATTTCAATATTAAAAATATTTTTACAAATTGGAATGTTATGTAAACATTAAATTTTGTCAGTTCTCCCTAATTAAATTTGAAAAAAAAAATCTCGAGATTTTTAAAATTAGTATAGTAAATTATAAATCCACCTATTAATCCAGTCAAAAACTCATCAACTTTGAATTTAAATTTATTTTGGTGTACGATTGAATAGCATATGCATAATCCTTTTGAAATTTGAAAAATAAAAACATTGCGTAAACCTCTGAAAAGACATGCATGGTAGTTGGTCCAAGAAAAACACATGAATACATTCAACAGACATGCATGTCCAAAATGCACCCAAATATAAGTTCTCAAAGCTGGTGTCTGCATGACAGAGAGATATTATACACAAGCAATCACATATTTGGAGTGTTCCACTAGGTTGAGCGGTGAGAGGCGTTCAGATAATAGTATATGTGCATGATACCTGTTAAAACAAAGGGAAACAAACACATGAATATATACATATATGCATTAGGGGAATTCTACGAATACATCAAATACATTCTATGAAAAGAAGAATTGTCTTAAGCCATAAATCAATTCAGCTGGACTGGAAAGGAATCAAATCTTAAGGAAAAAAAACCATAAACTTTGAGATCCATGCTATATCTCAATAATGTGGTTATCGAATCGAGATTTAAATCGTGGATCAGAAGACCTATTTGCTGAATTCTTAATCTAACCTATCTTGTTAAGAATGGTATTGTTAAGATACATGATCAATAAAAACATGACAATTTTAAGTAAATACAAGTGACTTTGCAAAAATATAAGTTGATATATCATACTTGAACCTCAAAAGAATTCAAGATTCAAGTCAAAAACAAAAGGACAAAAAAAGTGGCTGCTATACAAAGTTGACGAAATTCAGGTTGGGATTCAGAGATGGGATCCAAATACAAAATAGATACACACAGGAATTCATAGACAGGAGACCCTAAGAATGTATGTGACTGCCCATTAAAAAATTTCAAATTAAATATAAGAATGGCATACGCTTCTATAATACATCATTATCGGGTAAAGTTCAAAACACCCAAGTACTTGATAAAAAGACCCATCATTAGCCAGATATAACAAGAAATGAAAGTGTAGATAAGCACATGAGTTTATTTGGAAAACACGGTTTGGACCCAAATCAAAATGGCCAATCAACGATTGCAAAAGCTAAACCAGAACTATGATCATTATTATAAAACAAAAACAGAAAATTATGGAATAATCATGATACTTACCGTCAATAAGACCTTAATCGTGTGATTGTTGATGCAGATCCTTTTTGAGTCGGCACTTCAGAGTCCCAACAAAGTAGGGTGCCCTATACAATAACCTAATTTTAATACAGCATACAACAGAATCTTATCTGGAAAGCACAAGGATAATTCTGTCAAAATCTCTAACTTATGTAATATTAAAGACTGACATTATGCTGTACTCAATCGCGTAATATGTAAGAACAAGAACACCAGAAAGAACCATATTGTTGATTATAAAAGGCAAATAAAACTTTAAGGATATACTCCAATATAATATCTATTAACCATGTCGTGAGTCTTCCTACATCTACAAAAGAGTTTCATAACAAAGCACCCAAAATAGAAGAAAACAAGTATTACAATTAAGTCCCTTCACATAGAACCATGCATAATTTCACTCCATAATGCTCCCGTGTCCTGTCATTTAAAAAACTAAAGCATTTTCATTTATTTCCTAAGAAACCACCTTATATCTCTCCTCGAGTTTCTAATATCTATATTTGTCTTCCGTGCAAGATCTCTCTAAGTTGTGATAAATTATATGCACTTTCAGTAAAACCTAGTTTTCTTGAATACTCGAGAGTTCAGAAAGTTTGGTTGTCTGTTGCTTATCTTGATCAACAAGTCTTTACTCTCTCAAATTCTTCAAAAGTATTGGAAAAATGTCCGGCATATACCCAAGCTATTTCAAAACTGAGATAGGTCACATTTTAGGGAAATAGGTTCTTGTTAAGAGTCCCACATCGGATAGGACATGGTCTGACAATGTGTTTATAAGTGGGGGCAATCCTCACCTCACAAGCCGGTTTTGTGGGGTTGTGTTAGGCCCAACCACGATTTCTAAGATGATATCAGAGCCTCTCCAAGATCCGTTGGGCCACCTACTATCAGGTTTCCGTTATCGGGCCACCCACCATTTATGTCCACGAACCAAGCCCAATAGTGCTGGTCGTGAGGGGGTGTGTTAAGAGTCCCACATCAGATAGGACATGGCCTGACAATGTATTTAAAAGTGGGGGCAATCCTCACCTCACAAGCCAGTTTTGTGGGGTTGTGTTAGGCCCAACCACGATTTCTAAGATTGTTTTGGTTCAAAATTTCAAAACATGTGTCTCAGACCAAGTAAACCTGAAATCAGCTAGCTACAGTGGTAGAAGAGCTCTGTTTAGTACCATAATAACATTGATAGTAATCTACAATCCTGTTTTACTTTTCTTAAAGATTTGAAAAACTTCCTAACTGATTGAACTCAAAAAGAAGATACAATTTTTCTTATATGCATTGTTCATTCAAAACCACAATGGGTGCAGGTACAACATGTAATAATAATTCATAGAAGACATCCTGAAAAGTAAAAAAAAAGTCAAGAGAAAGGAAATTCTGATTATACCAGTTTAGCATAGCCCTCGTTCTCTTCAAAAGTATTGCTAATTCTGACCTGAAGTCAACAACACAAATGAATCAAATACATACAATAATGAAATTCCCGTTCGAGCAGACAGCGCGGAGTGAAGAATATAAATTCTGAATATTGGATTCTGAAAAGTTGACTCTGAAAATACTAAGAGGCGTTGAGTAATTATAAGGTCAGTGTAGCCTAACTGATTGGATTCAGTTAGTGAAACTTCGCAACTAACTTGTACAACAGAAACGAACTTTGTTATTTGCTATCAGACAATGCTAACTAACTATTAACTGACTGTTGCTATATACTCTACTAAGTGCTTACATGTTCAACACGAGCAACAAAGACCGAGTAAGAATGAAGTTTATGATCAGCAGTGATGTTTGTGGCATATAAATGAAACTTTGTAAGATTCTTGTCTTATAACTGTTTCCATCGCATAAGCAACAGAGACCAAGTACGAATGAAGGTTAAGATCAATAACGATGAATGTAACGTGTAATAACGGGGTGTGTGTATGTGTATGTGTGCGCAAGTATATGGGCATCTCTTTTGCTGGGGACTGGTAAGTAGCCACCCCCACTAATTCCTCAAGACAAAAACCCAACTTATTTCCTCTTGAGTCTTGACACAAAACCTGTGAGTAATTTATATAGTAAGTGAAAACATAAGAAATAGGAATAATCATAGGGAGAAAAGAAAGAAGCAGAAGCCCCTTGCATGGTGGCACACATTTATAGAAATTAAGTGCTCACCTCTTTTACACACAACGCTGATTAAAGAAATAATCATGTGTAAGAGCATTAATGCAAATAAAATTTAAGCCAAAAGACAGCGAAAACAAGTTTCCATTGTCATCATCATTGTTAAGTAATTAACATTCAGAGCTTACCTTTCCACCTTCAGTGGTTTAGGTGGAAGGTATCATGTATTGCCTCCCTTCATTGCTGAAAGTATTATGAGAAAGAAGTTTGACATCCATTTTTAGAAATTTATCTTCTATCAGAGAATAGTACCTATCATTTCTTTTACATAGTGATATAGGTAGCATGTTAAGCATTCAACACCAGTACCAACACTAATAATCTCAGGCTGGCAACCTATTTGAAAATGTAACGGCGACAATAATTTAAAGAGTCTTGCTAATAAGTAAGGATTCAAAAATGGAAACAATTGATAAATTTCATGTAGAAAAAGTTGTTTTTTGATGTTTCAATGTGTTGAATACACAAATCCCAAGATAAAATTTCTACTTTAAACTTTTTATCAAGTGCCCTAATGACACTTGTTAGCATTACCCCAATAAATCATAAATTTACACGTACAGTTGAAGTTTGAATTCAGCTTGAGTATAATGGTTTCAAAATGACCACAAAAGAAATACAAAAATTGGAGCTTAGATAATAAAAGCTAATCATTTTGACTTAGTTCAAGCCTACTGCTAAGTTATTGAAGTTTGAAGTGATGATGGATTAGAGGAAACGCGATGTCCTTGGACAAAAAGTTTCAGTTTTTCTATTTCACCAATAGCGGAAAGCCATTCAGTAAGAATCTCCATGGTTACATAGTCAGGATTGCAAGCATCTTCCACCATCCTATCCATAAGTTCAAATGCTTTGTGAAGCATTCTCTTATCCTGGACCCCCTTGAAAATAGCATTATATGTGGTTGTATTAGGTCGAACCCCCTTTACTTTCATGTCATCCATCAAAGAAACAGCCCTTTCAACATCGTTGTTTTTGCATAGAGCGTCTATTAAAATGTTGTATATCACAGTGTTGGGAGGAACCATAGATGTAGAACACATTTCCTCAAAAATCTTCATGGCCTCATCAATGTTCTTTTTTAAACAATATGCATGTATGACTGCCCCATATGTGACAACAGAGGGCTTAAGACCCTCTTTAATCATCTTTTTCATTACCTTGGTGGCAGTTGCAAAATCTCCAGCTTTGCCAAGGTAAGAAACCAAAGTGTTATAGGTGACAATGTCGGGCTTGACTCCATTTTCTTCCATTTCGTTGAGCATTTCATAAACTCGCTCCAGCTTCTTCTTCTTGCAGAATCCACTGATGAGAACATTATAGCAATGTCTATCAAGGCCAAACCCAGCCCGTTTCAACTGCGACACAACAACACTAGCATCATCCATCCTTCCAGCAATGGTTAAACCAGATATCAAACAATAGTAAACAATTGCATCCGGTGAGCATCCAAAACTCAACATCTCATCAAAATATTGCATGGCTTTATCAATATTGTTCACACCACAGAAGGCAGATATCAACGCAGTGTATGTAACAGCATTTCCTTTCAGGCCCTTGCCTTTCATCTCATTGAAAAATTCAACTGCACTAAAGACCCTTCCAATTTTGCACATGCCATCAACCAATGTATTGAGGGTGACCACATTTGGCTGTATTTGTTCCTCATTCATCAAGCCAAATAGCTCACGTGCTTTATCAACGTTGCCAGCTTTGCAGAACCCGTCAATCAAGCAATTATATGTAACAGTGTTTGGCTTATTTTTCTTCTCAGTTTTCATCTCTTCCAACAAATTCAAACCCTCTTCTTCCCTCCCAACTTTACAAAGTCCATTGATCAAAGTATTATACAAGACCACATCAGGTTCAACACCAATCCACTTCTTTTCTCCTCCTTTACCTCTCAATTTATCAAACACCCCCAGCGCTTCATCGATCCTCCTAGACTTGCAAAATTGATTAATAAGAATCCCAAAGGTTATGACACTGGGATGTATTTTCATTTCGTCCATCTCTGCCAACAGTTCATTCATCTTGTGAATGTCTCTCTCCCGTCCAAGCCCTGTTAACAAGGCATTGCAAGATGCAGCTTCAACTGTACCACCCAACTTAATCACAGAATGCAAAAGTTCCCACGCTACACCATTCTTCCGATTCCCGCACAGCTTGGATATCAACTGAGTAAGCTTAAACGTATCAGGGAAAACTCCATATTCACAAAGCTTAGTAACCAACCCCACAATTTGATCATCAGCAAAGCCTTTTCCGGGACGGTCCCTCTTCACCAACTCCCCAAAAACAATTTCACCGGTGAAATCATCAGGAGGAAATCCAGAATCCAGTTGAAGCATTTGGTCGAGCACCTGGCGGGCATCATCAATACGACCCGATTTGAGCAAACCCAGCAACAAATGGTTGCAAATTCGTGAACTTTTGAAAGATGGGTCAAGGTCGTTGAAGTGAAGAAGTGAATCGTCCAACGTTCTTAAGTACTGAAAAAGAAAGAAACATAGGCACTAATTAAAAATAAGAATTGAAATAACAAAAAGGAAAGGTTGGATGCAAAGTAATACATACTCCTCTAACGTCAGGAATTGACAAAGGTGGCTTGGTGAAAGATTGTGGTTGAGAGTGAGAAGAGTGGGGTTCAAGGTCGGAATCATCGTCACTGGATACATAAGTGAAATTACGTTGGTGCAAAAATGGAAGAGCCACGCCATATCGGGTTGTGAAGATGGCAGAGTAAGAAGAGTAGTGTAGTACGGGCATTCGAATTCGCATCATCGGAAGTGGCATACTGATAGCTTATTTTTGTATCTGTTGCTAACCTAAAAACATTGGTGTTGTTGAGAGTGACAAGAGGCCAAGAATTGGGATTCATCAGTTGAGGTGCTCCGTCATCAAAAAATGACCAAAAGTGTAGAAAAAAAACTTTTAGAGTACTACAAATCTAAACAAAATTTTAGTGGGAGTAAAACAAAAAGTTCAAATATTTAAAGGGATAAAAAATACATTAAACCCTATTTTTAACTGATATATTTTTTAACTGAAATATAAAGACAAATGTTAGTATATACGACCTTGTTCGTTTTATTTCAAAGAATATTTTCAAAATATCACATTTTATGTATTTTTTTACTTTACATAATTAAATATATTAACGTTTAAAGTTGTGTGTTGGCCTTTTTGATAGTCAACTACAATATGTAATTTTGAACGGATGGAGTAAATAAATAAAAGAATTAAAGAAAACTTAAGAACTTAAATAAATTTATAAATAATTGTTGTGTTGTTTTTAAAGTTAATCTAGAGAATAGAATTTTGCTTAAAATTAAAAATATAATTAAGCTGTTAGTAGAGAATGACAAGCAGCCGAAACAAGGTTTGGTCCGATTTGAATCTCCTACAAGTGAATGAAAAATAGTTTTTTTCTAGAAAAGTGAATGAAAAATAGTTTTTTTTAGGAAAGTGAATGAAAAATAGTTGAATCAATAAACAATTTTTTTCAGAGAAGAATCAAAAAACAATTAAATACGAGATAAGTGGGTATTTTTCAAATTCATCGAGGTTTATACAAGTCGTGAGGGTATCAGAATCGGTAAAAGGGACATAAAAATTAATTTTTGTTCTTGTTACATGTTTATAGTTTGTAAACGAAGTGATATGTGGATAATGAAACCATAAAATGCCACCGTAGAGAAAAATAAGCCAAACGTGGAGCACCGCATATGCCCTCATGCAAAAAGAATAGTGCAATATCGAAAATATCCAAACGAGCCTAGATGTTCTAGGTCATGATATTGTGGCCAGTAAAGACCAGGTCTGCACAATTTATTTAACACAAAATCAATCAAACAATTGTATTTTTCGCAATGTTTATCTTTATCTCCGGCTTATCTTTGAAAATGCATTTTCAATTTAGTAACTCAAAAAGAAAAAAACACTTGACACTCAATTAATGAGTTAAGAAACTCACAGGAGAGACAAAATTTTACCTTAACTAATCATTTGAAGCGCAAAAAAAAATCACGTTTGAGATTAGAATTGTTTTTTTTTAGAAACTAAGTTAGCCCACCCAAATTGACACCGGTGAGACAGGAGTACACTCTCAGGTCTCAAACCAATATCATTGGATCAACCCAAGCGAGTTTGGAGTTTATAATTGTTAGTTAGCCACTTGACTAACTTCCAAATTCAACATCAAATTTATAACTTTTCCTATTATAGTATTTCACTTACTAGTTTATTACATAAAAATATGTAAAAATAACTGCAAGTATTTAATAAATGAGCAACTAACGCAGTTAAAAATTTCAATTGGAATCTTAAAAATGCGTCAATGAAATTTTTGAAGACGATCCTATATGTAGGGACGAATGTATTGCATTATTAGGTTGAGTTTGTAGAACTTAATTAATTTTTTTCTGTCAAGTAGTCTAATGGCTAGATTTTCACCCCATATAAGGTGAACATGTGAGGGATTCGAGATTTGAATTTCGATCCTTATATACCACAATGTACCTATGAACTGAGCTATGTTCACATGAACTAAATATTTTAGAAAAATGTTAACTAGTGCTCGTGAAGCACCAGTTAAGAAAATAAAAATATATCTTAATTTTAATAATAATAATAATGGTGTTGTTAAGAATCGGAGTTTGATATTGTCGTTTTAATTAATAATAATTAGAGTAAATTACACTTTCCTTCCCTCAACTTTATTTTTCAAGGGAGGAGAGTATCAACTTTATTTTTCAACTTTATTTTTCAAGCTTCTCTCAAGCGAAAGGAGTGAAATGTTTTCTAATATGTTTTGAATAAGAGGGGAGGAAAGTGTATATTTTAACATAAGAGGGGAAGAGAGTGTAATTCAAGCATCTTTGAGGGGAGGAGAGTGTAATTTACTCTAATAATTATCATTCTTTAATTTAGCTTCTTAAAAAAAATCATAATTCCTTAATTTGTTAATTAAATAATGGTATCCGATCCAAGAATCGACTAATCTGAGAGGATCAATCCCACCGCCCACTTGCGGGGTCCCGTTTAAAGCCAGAGCAAGCTCTGTATGAACTTAGCCCATCGAAATTGACACCAGATGTGATCGAACCTTAGACATCTGGAGAAGCAAATTTCAAAATCTCAAGTGAACCACTAGACCAACCCAAAAAAAAATCCCTCTAAGATAAGGTTCATTTTTGCCAAAAAAAATCTTGCTGAAATTTTCCCTAACAATGAGATTCTAAGTGCATTCTACAAATATTTTCGATCAAATGTGAGGAAAGAGGAAGGGTCATAACTGTAATCATGATGAGGGTAAAATTGGTAAAGGATGAAGTAGTTGCAAATTGCATTGCAGCAACGTTACTCTTAATCTGAATCTGATTCCCTATCTATGGAGCCTACCATTTTCCTTACCCATTCTCCTACGTTAACGTTACCTCCGCGCGGAAACGTTGAAAGAAAAACCAAACAATGTGTACTCATTTCATTGACCCGTCTATTTAACTTATGACTCTTAATTTGTCCAATATATCTCTTCTCTGAGGTGAGTGATACCCTCCACCCCCACCACCCCACCCTGCGTCACTCAATCCCTTTACTCCAAACACAGGTAGCCTAATGCCCTAACTAATACTCTCTCAATCTACACCACTCAGGCAATAAACGATTGCTTGCTTACAGATCGACAATAATGTATTGGTCCAACCGTCTCAAAATAACTTATACATGTAGAAGAGAGAGAGAGAGAGAAAAATTAACTAAAGTACATGATGCATTCATCTTTACTATTAATATAAAGAAATTTTTACAAATTCGATGATGGAATTGAAAAAAATAATTATAAATCAAAATAAGTCAGTCATTTTTGCACAAAATATTTTTACAAATATATCAATTATTTTGAGAGAAATAGAGTACTATAATCAGTCATCATTATATCTGTTCAAATCAAATAACGAGCCCCATGTGTCTGTCCTTCACAAACTTTCTTGCACAACTTAGTAAAAAATTACGTTATTCATCAGTGCACACCTAAAAGAATAAAAAATTGATTTTGTTCTAGAATTTTATGTACTGGTTATTCTTTAAAAGTTAAATAATAAAAATTCCAGGATAATTTTTTTTTATTTTTGCTTTTCTAACTAGTGTGTACTCTTACAACACTCACTAGGAAGACAAAAAATATCCTAAAAGTATAGGTAAAAATGAGACTATATCCTAGTTTAGGTAAAAATGAAACATAGTCCAAGGTAACAAGTTAGTAAATTAAAATTCTAAAAGTGGTAAGTAATTGTGAATGACCTTGTATGAGGTAATCCAAATTTTCCATTTGTCAAAAAAAAAAAATTAAAACTCTAAAAAAGAAGACCCAGATCCAGAATCTACAAAACTCATCTATCTATTTAAAAAATAAAATCGATATACAACTAAAATCTGAGTTTTTCATGAGTTCCTTTCTATGTACAAATACACAAAAAAAAGAGAGAAAGAAAAACAAAAAAACAAGAAAATCCAACCAAACATGTCCTTATTGTAGCTACAAAGAAAGAACATCATCAGCAGAATGAAATTCAGGGATCCCAGAAGCAGCCCATAATCTCTCATTGAAAGCACTTTGCAACTCATCAGGTATAAAAGGTGTTCTACACAAAGGACACGTTCTCTGATCATATCCCATCCAACGGTCCAAACATCCTCGATGGAAAATGTGTCTACAATTCGCTAACCGTCTGATCTCATCGTTTTCCTCGAACTCAGTAAGACATACAGCGCAGCTTTCGGGTGGGTCCACCAGCTCCATGAATTTTACAACGGGAAGGATTTCACGGATAAGAAGAGCCGAAACGGATTCGAGTTCGGGTATTCGAGTTGAATTCTCGGGCCAAATAATGTCGGGTTCGATGAAATCAGGTAGACCCATGTAGCGGAAAATGGTGTTGATGAGCTTTCGTATGAAAGTGAAGATGGAGAGAAGGTGAAGCACTAATTTTGGGAAGAGAAGTTCTGTGTAACCTACTGGAAATCCCATGGTTTGTGCTCTAACAATGACAACAACTATTGCTAATTTGAGGCTGTGTGTGTGTGTGATTTAACTATGGTTTTTTTTCTGTTCTGTTAATTTTTGTGTGTGAGAGAGAGAGAGAGAGAGAGAGAGAGAGTTTGTAACACTGGCCTGCGTTATATAGATGAGATGAGAATCAGAGTTGAGAGAGTTTGGTGGGAAATTCCAACAATGACCTTTGCCCTGTAAGGAGATCTAAACTAATTAAAACACACTTCAATTACTCACTTTATTTATTATTATTTTTGCTCACTTTATTTTAGTAGTCAATGTGTTGCTTTGGAAGAAGAGGCCTATTCAATTAGAAATGGCTAATGAGATAATAACGTTTTGTTGTAAAGACTATAGATATTTAACTCTATTTTTTTCGTGGGTTTAAGTCTATATTTGTGGAAGGGTTTATGGGTTTATGTCATTTCCTATTTATCATGTTTTCAGCAACTAATTTTTCCATATATTATAAGTTTGAAAATATATTCGGTTACTTTAAAGGATTAAACAGTATATCATCGTGAGTTTAGTTCAGTTAGTAAGAACAATGCATAATATATACAAGGTCCGGAGTTCAAACCTCATCCACCAAAAAAAAAGATTGAGCAATATAATGCACGCAAATAAGTAGTTTATCAAGAGATGGCTAATGGCATAGTAGGAGTATAAAATAAAATATTAATATATTAGATTGATTAGTTATCTATAAATGAAAGGATGTTTATTAGTATTTTTCTTCTTGTATTTACTAACTGCTAAGTTGTCTTACTTGTGGGTTGCCAACTCTGACTTATTCGAGTTTGAGTCAAGCTAATTAGATAAACCTTTGATTTGTTTAATTTATTTATTTTTGGCTTTACTATATTTTTTGTGATTCAAGTTTTGTTATTATGTAATTTTAAAGCCATTGTTTCCTCCTTTTTTGCACTATAGAGATCTCTAATTATACCGTCACTTTCTAATACACCATCTGTCCTTCTTCTATTAATTTTTATTTGGAGCACAAACATCTTTCAAAATCTTCTAAAATCACAAGTTTTGTTGAATCTCTCAATAGATTTTACCTTATATTATGACTTGATGCATGCTTGGTGTCATCGTAGATTTACGGATATCATGATGATTGAGCGTGATCCTGACAAATCCAAAGTGATATCAAACATAAAATTAAACAAAATTTACGTGTAAACTGTTTTTTCTCGTCAATGTAAAGAAAATCCACATAATTAACCCATGCCATTATGATGAGTAAATTTTTACAGAAAAACTTAAAGACGCTTGATTATTACAATTACCGGTAATTGTTTGTTTGTTACGTACGCATGCGTTTAAAGCACGAGGTATGAGTTATTTAGCTTGGTAAAAAGTAAAACTAAAACAACAGAGAAATAGACACAATCACATATAGCATGTGACAAGCTATAATGATTCATGACACTGCCGTTTGAATTAGGCAAGACGTTCCATACTTATTTATTATCATGAGCATTTGCCGTTGGAGGGAAACATGTCCACGGGTTTATCAATTGAAAGCAATGGCTTATATATTGTTTCTTTGGTAATTGGTTGTTCTTGTAATTTCTTCTTGACCAATTCAATTGATCGAGGTTGGTCCCTATTTATCAAGAGAAATATTTATTTATTTTTTCTGTTGTTAATTCATGGAGTAATTGGGTCAAGAATGAGTTGACAGAGAGATGAGGGTGATGGTGTTGAAATGAAATGTCCCATTCGTGTCCAAGAAAATCAGGATAAGTGTGGTACCACCAACCGTGATTATTGGAATTGGAACCCACTAAAGAAGCTAGACCGTGGCACTCATCAAGTAGCTAACAAACCAAATAAAAGAAGGGTTAACTATGTTTCTGATCTTATAAATATATGGTTAAATATGTTTTTGGTTCCTATAAATATATCAATTTTCTCGTTTTAGTTCCTAAAAAATTTTCTTTCAACTTTTAATCTCTATACAATTTTCAATCACTATTTTAATTTAATTTTTATATTTTTTAATGAAATATGTAGAATATTCTAAAAATAATTCCTAAAAAATTTAGAAATATTTAACAAAAGATAGATTAAATATGTATTTTTAACCTTAAAAAATATAAAAATTCATATTAAATTCATGTTTCGTTAAAAAATTCTAATTTTTTTTGGAAGAGATTCTTATAATATTATGAATTTTTCTGCAAAATTTTATTCAAAAATATAAATTCTACATATGAGTTTACTTTAAAGGATAGACCAAAAGTGAAGATGAGAAATTTTTTAGAGGAAATAAAACGAAAATTTGACATATTCATAGGGACAAAAAATATATTTAACCCTAAATATATTAACTTTTTGTTTTAGTTCTTCAAAAATTTTGCTTCAACTATTAATCCCTATAAAATTTTCAATCACTACTTTTGGTCCCTATTTTGAAGTTAATTTTTGTATTTTTTTTTATGAAATTATGCATAAGTGTGTAGAATATTGTTAAAAATATTCCCAAAAAAGTTAGAAATATTTAACATAACAAAAATTAAATATGAATTTTTAACCGTAAAAAATATATAATTCATGTTTTGTTAAAAAATTCTATTTTTTTAGAGACTCTTGTAATATTATGAATTTTTCTCCAAAATTTTATTCAAAAATATGATTTCTACTTATGAGTTTACTTTAAAGGAAGACCAAAAGTGTAGAAGAAAAAAAATTTAGGGACTAAAAGTTGAAAAAAAAAAATTAGAGGGACTAAAACAAAAAATCTACATATTTATATGAACCATAACATATTTAACCCATAAAAGAATGATGGTACCTTTTTATTTTAACATGAAAAAACATTTTGATCTGAAATCTGCTTAATTAAGAAGAAAAAAAAAATATTATTGATGAGCAAAATCGCAAGTGCACGGTTTTACTGAAGTAGTAAAAATAGAGTATCATTTCGACAGGGAGTTATGAATTTAATTAACTTTTAATATTGATTAGAATGAAAGTTTTAGAAGTTGTAAAGTTTGGATTTTTGGTTTGAAATAAAATAAAAATAATAATAAAAAGGTGCCTTGGGATTATTGGTTCATCATAATAACAAATCCTTCACAAACAAACCCTAAACCATAACTTTATATTCGACCTACTTTCTAAAGACAAGTT